>OLNQ01000592.1_pt1 | contig 38501 bp, 33 predicted proteins | sample 1672821 | NCBI WGS metagenome assembly OLNQ01 (sample SAMEA3136727, study PRJEB25190) | human gut metagenome | biome: human gut; feature: human-associated habitat; material: faeces | place: Austria | collected 2013 | reverse complement strand
CGGGGTCAGCGGGAGCAGCAGGTGCGGGGGGTTCGGGCTTGTCGGCCACCAGGGACTCGGTGGTCAGCACCATGGCGGAGACGGAAGCGGCGTTCTCCAGAGCGGAGCGGGTCACCTTGGCGGGATCGATGATACCGGCGGCGACCATGTCGCAGTACTCCTCCTTGTAAGCGTCGAAGCCGTAGCCCAGCTTGCCGGAATTGCGGACCTTCTCCAGGATCACGGAGCCGTCCAGGCCGGCGTTGGCAGCGATCTGGCGGATAGGAGCTTCCAGAGCCTTGGCGATGATGCGGACACCGGTCTTCTCGTCGCCGTCCACGCTGTCCAGCAGAGCCTCCACAGCGGGGATGACGTTCACGAAGATGGTGCCGCCGCCGGCGACCACGCCTTCCTCCACAGCGGCGCGGGTAGCGTTCAGAGCGTCCTCGATGCGGAGCTTCTTCTCCTTCATCTCGGTCTCGGTAGCAGCGCCCACCTTGATGACAGCCACGCCGCCAGCCATCTTGGCCAGACGCTCCTGCAGCTTCTCCTTATCGTACTCGCTGGTGGTCAGGCCGATCTGGTTGCGGATCTGAGCCACACGGTCGGCGATGGCCTGCTTGTCGCCCATGCCGTCCACGATGATGGTGTTCTCCTTGGTGACCTTCACCTGACGGGCACGGCCCAGCATATCCACGGTAGCGGTCTTCAGCTCCAGGCCAACTTCCTCGCTGATGACGGTGCCGCCGGTCAGAATGGCGATATCCTGCAGCATCTCCTTGCGGCGGTCGCCGAAGCCGGGAGCCTTGACAGCCACCACATTCAGGGTGCCACGCAGACGGTTGACGATCAGGGTGGACAGAGCCTCGCCCTCGATGTCCTCAGCCACGATCAGCAGCTTCATGCCGTTCTGCATCACCTGCTCCAGCAGGGGGACCAGATCCTGGATGACGCTGATCTTCTTATCGGTGATCAGGATGGCGGCGTTGTCCAGAACAGCCTCCATCTTGTCGGTATCGGTGACCATATACGGGGTCAGGTAACCGCGGTCGAACTGCATGCCTTCCACGATCTCGTTGTAGGTCTCAGCGGTGGTCTTGTTCTCCTCAATGGTGATGACGCCATCGGAGGTGACCTTTTCCATAGCCTCGGCGATCAGACGGCCGATCTCCGGGTCGCCGGCAGAAATGGTGCCGACGCGGGCGATATCGTTGCTGTCCTTCACCTTCTGGCTGTGAGCCTTGATGGTCTCAACAGCCTTGGCAACAGCCTTGCTCATGCCGCGGCGGATATCCATGGGGTTTGCACCGGCGGTGACATTCTTCATGCCCTCGGTGACCATGGCCTGTGCCAGAACGGTTGCGGTGGTGGTGCCGTCGCCTGCTGCGTCGTTGGTCTTGGTAGCGACTTCACGCACCAGCTGTGCGCCCATGTTCTCGAACTCGTCCTTCAGCTCGATCTCCTTGGCAATGGTCACGCCATCGTTGGTGATGACCGGTGCACCGAACTTTTTGCTCAGCACCACATTGCGGCCCTTGGGGCCCAGGGTGATCTTAACGGTGTTTGCCAGGGTATCGATACCGGCACACAGTGCCTTGCGGGCATCCTCGCCCTGCTTGATCTGCTTAGCCATAATCAAATCGCTCCTTTAAAGCTCAATTTTCAAATATCAGAGGGGAAACTGCTCAGTCCTCAACGACTGCCAGAATATCGCCCTGACGGACGATGGTGCACTCTTCGCCGTCCACCTTGACCTCGGTACCGGAGTACTTGCTGGTGAGGACCTTGTCGCCGACCTTCACAGTCATCTTGACTTCCTTGCCGTCCACAACGCCGCCGGGGCCGACAGCGATGACCTCAGCCACCTGGGGCTTTTCCTTAGCACTGCCGGTCAGGATCAGACCGCCCTTCGTGGTCTCCTCAACCTCAACAGCCTTAATGACAACACGGTCTGCAAGAGGAATGATCTTCATAGTTCTTGCCCTCCTATAGTAAAAATATAATTTAAAACTTTGCTGTGTCCAAAGGGCCTCATATCGGCTCTTTGGTTCTTTAGCACTCCATTTCTCTGAGTGCTAAGTGTATTGTACTCATCTTGACCCAAAAAATCAAGACCTTTTTTGCTTCTTTTTGTTAAGAATTTGTGACTTTCTATTTTATTATCGTACCTACGCAATATTTATTCAAAAATGTACGAATAATGTACGTTCCGTCAACCTCTTACCCCGTTTTAGCACTCCACTCATGCTAAAAATAAAAGTCCCTGCAACTTTCGCTCACGGCTCCCACTCAGAGCCATAAATGATCGCTGCAGGGGCTTTCTTCATCTTACCGGTCACTCCATTTTGAATTATAATTATACAGACAGTTCCTGCCTTCGGTGAGTGCCAGATGAATTATTTTCAGGCAGTGCAGAAGAGACATTCAGCGTTGGATACGTGTGTGGATCACATTTTCCGCTCCTGCCCTGCCCAAAATATCATTTTTACTTCCCGCTCTTCGCCTTCAGGCGGTCGTACTCCTTGTCGGCCGCAATGGCTTCCTTGGTGAACGAGTTGTTCTTCCACCATGCGACCAGTGCCGCAATGGTCGTGATGCCAGCCGTCACCAGCTGCTCCACAGTGGTGCTCTCGATGGGCAGCGGGCTCTTGCCCATGGCGCTCAGCATCTGGTTGGTCAGAGCCAGCAGCAGAACAGCGGTACGTGCAATGGTGCCTGCAGTAATGTTGAAATTCATACGTTGCTCCTTTCGTGTTCATATTCATGTACTTCGATGTCGGACATTCTGTGGTTCAACACCTGAATGTCTCTCTGGATGACCGGGATCTTCTCCGCAAAACCGTTGTGCTTGCGGACTTCCCGGGTCAGCTCCTCAATTTTGTATTCCATCACGGCATTGGAACGCGAGTTTGCGATCAGTACGCCGATCAGGGTCACAACACCGCTGAGGATGGCGGCAATGATGCTTTCCATCGGCGCTCACCCCTTCCAGCGGCTCTTGGCTTTGCGCACGTCCACATGAACCCAGCCGTTGGCGCGTCCCAGACCGGGCGGGTAAATGCCGCAGCCACCGGCGTTGCCCAACAGTTTGTCCGCGTAGGCATACACCTGCTCCACGCTGATGCCCTGCACCTGAATGTCTGCCGCCTTGCCGTACAGATGCTGGCTGAACTTTGCGGCATTCTTCTGCTTTGCGTTCCAGCTTGCCGTGCGGAACCCACTTGTGATGGTCACAGGCTTGCCAAAGTGTGTCCGGATCTTCTCCAGCACCTCCACAAGCGCCGTGTCAATGAACACCGGGTCGCTGCCGTCATGGCAGTAGAACTCGCGCACCTTGAAATGCTCCGAGAGCTTTTCGTTTCCATTTTTCAAAATGGAGTACGCTTCCAAACTCAAATATCATCCTTCCTTTCATCTTCCAAGCCGGAATGCTCCTTCTACCCGTTTCAGCAGCTTTACCTCCACAGGCAGGATATCTGCACGCAGCATCGCCGCCACCGGCTTTGCTGCAGCATGCGCTGTGATCTTGATATTTCCCGTCACCGATGCCATTTTGATTTGTGCACTCGCGTTGTCCTTTGCCATGACAACACAACTTCCGGTTACATCCGTGCCGCCCATCTCTACGGTCAGTTCCAGCATTTCCTTCTCGCTGTCGCCTACGTTGAACACATTTTGGTAGCTCATGCCGGCAACGATGCTCCCCACTGGGTTCGTCTCGCTCACGCCGTCCAGTGCCCGCTCAATGGTAAAGCTCTCGTAAGTGCCTACCGTCACGGCACACTCGGCTTTCACGCCGCCGCACTCTGCCGTCACCACCGCTGTGCCTTTCCGCAGGGCCAGAATGGTCCCATTTTGAGTAATTTTCACCACGTCCCGCGGTTTCGCGGTCACGTTCATCTTGCGGTAGAACGTATTCGTCGGCCCAACACCCACCAGCAGCTGGTACTCCATGCCTCTGTTCAGCTTCAGGTCGTATACGTTCAGCGCCACGGCTTTCACCTTCAGGGTGTACATGGTCGGGTGCAAGTTGTACTCCAGCGTGATCTTCGAGTGCCCCTTGTCGCTTTTGAACTGGTCCACCCACAAGAGACCCGAATAATAATGGCTGGGATTGTCCTCCAGCGCAAACCGTACCCGCTGTCCCTTCAAGGTCTCGCAGATGGTCGTGTACGCGGTCTCCCAGTCCCAGCCAGCATAGTCGTTTTCGAGGTAGAACTCGATTTTTCCGGTACGGTCATCGTAGGTAGGACGGTTTGCAGGGGTACGGCTGTAGTCCAGTGCGCCGTCTCTGCCGGGCACAGTCACGAATTTTGTCCGCTCAATGGGCGGTGCGATCACCGGCCGTGAGGAAGGGATCAGCTTCCAGTCGTCCCAGGTGTCAATGTAGTTGTCGCCTACATTTATAATAAGAGAATGGTACATTGATCCTCCTCACTTGTTGATGTATTCAATGGTGGACTGGATCGCGTTCCACGCCTTGCCCGCCGTCGCAAAGTTGCCCGCCTGCAAAGACGAAAGCTTTGCCGTGGTCGCGCCAAAGGTAAAGTCTTTCTGGTCCAGCTCATGCAGCGGGATCACTTCCTTCGTGCAGGGCAGCCAGTCATCAATACCGTGCGGTTCCGAGAGCACGTACGTCTCCTTCATAAAGTCCAGCCGGTCGGTGTCCACGCCAATATCACACAGGTCTGCAGCGTTGATCTGCACACTTCCGGCGAAACCGCTGTACTTTTTCAGCTCGTCCGTGGCCTTCTTCAAAAGGCTGTCTCCCGTGGAATCGGTTCCTTCCACCACAAGGACACGCTGGCACAGGCCGTACTTCTTGATGGATTCTCCGTTGTACGCTTCCCGCGAGATGGGGTTCGTGGTCTCCCAGAAGAGCCATCCGCTCTTGTACCAACCATATGCCTTCACCGAATTCACGATGTCCCCGGCCTTGATATAGTACGAAATGTCCAGCAGGTTCTTTCCAAGCTCGATCATCTGATCGGTCTTGTCGTTCAGTTTTGCCAGATAGTCCAGATATCTTGTGTAAACGCGCACACCGTCCACCATTTTGATTTCTTTGCGCAGGCGCAGATATCCGCCATACTTTCCGGTCAGGCTGTTCGTCAGTACGCTCCAGCAGTCGCTGATGGCCTTGGTCTCCTTGTCCGTGTCACTTTCCGGCTTTTCTATGGTCACATTTCCGGGCAGGAACGCCTTGCCTTCGCCCTTGAAGCCGACGTGTTCTTCCGGGTCATCCTCCACGGTCAGCGCCAGTGCCAGCAGTTCGGATGCCGTGTAGAACTTGTTCTCCACCCGACAGTCTCTGTCCTGCAAGTATCCAAACTCGCTCTCGCAGGTCACTTCCATGTCCAGCTCAAAGTTCTTTTCCATTTCGGTGATATAGCCCATAAAGATCTCGCGGCCGTCCTCTTCTATGCTGACTACCGGTTTTTTCAGCTCCAGCTTGTCGTAGAATGGGTTCGAGACGGGCACCGTAAAGGTAAACGAGCTGATCTCGTTGGCTTCCAGTGTCACTTCCGGGTCAAGGATCACCGGCGCATTCTCGTTGAACGGATCGTCCAGAATGTTTCGCTCTGTCCAGTAGTAGCTCTGTCCGTCCGCCGTGCCTTTGATCTGCCCGATGTACACCACATACCCGGATGAACGGATGCGGTTCACTCTGCAGCTTTTCCGGTTAGTGGTCTGGCCGTCGCTGGCTTCTACCGTCAGGATATAGTCGGCGTTCCAGTCAAAGCTTTCCAGCTCTTTCTGTGATATTTCAAACCGGTATACTCCATTTTGAATTGCCGTAAACGTCCTGTGCACTTCGCCGTTCAGCTTTTCGGTCACGGTAATGGTGTCGCCATCTGCATCATAAACACGGTACGGCAGACCGAACTTTCCCCACCGCCCAAATACGCCGTTCATGCCAAAGTAGTTGCTCTGGATCTCCGGCCCGCTGTTGGCTGTCAGGCATCCATCATCGTCCACCGTGGCATTCTCATCCACGCAGAAACATACGAGAATATTCGAGCTGGAAACGCCCCATTGTCCCGTTGTCGTATCCCAGTAGGTGTTAATGTGCCCCGGGTTGCCGGGCTCGGCACCCATGCCGCGCTTCACGTAAAGGCTCAGCACCTTTCCGTAGGTGTTATCGCCATCCTCGTAGTTTTTGGTGCTTCGCGTGCTGAACACATACGCCCACAGGTCGTAGATGTTGCTTCCTTCGGTAATATCAGCCCTGCCGCCGCTCAGACTATCCTCAAAAAATCTTTGGATTCCCGTAAACAGCGCCGTATCTCCGCTGAAGTCTGCTACCCTCGGCACAAAGAACCGCTGTTCTTCCAGCGTACCGCTCTCACTTGAACCATAATCATACCGGATCGTCACCGGCACGATGGTCTTCAGCGTGTCCTCACTCAGCCGTGCTGCGTAGGTGTTTTCCAGCCAGTTGCGCAGGGTCGGCTCGTTCTTCCACGAAACATCTTTCTTGTTGTTGCCCCACTGCACTGCGTCTTTCAGCAGGGTGGTGCGCATCAGCAGGGTCTTACCCTTGCCGTTCAGGTCTTTTTCGTAGTTGTGCTGGGCCACCACAAACTCTGCTGCAACGCCGTCCTCATACACTTTCAGGGTATCACCGGGGTTCAGTTCTTTGATGATTGCCATTTTCTCACTTCACTTTCGCTGCGGTCAGCCGTCCCATCCGGTCATCGATGTAGCCAATGGCCTTTCTGCCGTTGATGGTCACGCTCATGCCCTTGATGCTCTCGGCCACGCCGTCCATGTGCCCGGCCAGTGCGTTGATGGCACGCAGCGTGTCCTCATTTCCGGTGCTCTTCAGTCCATTTTGAAGCTGCACTTCGGCATCGATCTTGTTTGCAAGGTTCCGGCTCACGTCTCCGTCAAGGCTCAGCGATTTTGTCGCCGCAAAGGCATTGTCGATCTCGTCCGCACCTTCCAGCACGTTGGTCAGGTCCACCACGGGCACGATCTGGGGCGTGTACTCGTAGTCGTCGCCCATCACCTTGCTGATGGTCCCAAGCGAACCCTTCGCAATGTCCATGGCGTTCTCGGTCATGTCGCTCACGGCATCGTCCACAATGGGCGCATCTTCCTTCACGCCATCGCTGATGCCCTTGTCGATCTCCGAGCCAACGTCCTTTGCGCCGGTGGCCTTTTCCTTCTTCCGGCTGCTGATAAACCACGCAATACCGCCGATCAGTGCCGCGATAGCTGCAATAATACCCACCACAATCAGCAGTTCCGGCAGCACCGCCAGTATGGAAGCGCCCAGCCCGCCCAGTGCTTCGCCAATGCCGCCAACTGCCATTCCTGCACCGGCTCCTGTCGTTCCAAGCTGTCCCAACATGGGCAGCAGTCCACTCAGGGAATTGCCGACATTTGCCGCGGCTGTCCCGATGTTGGCAAGCTTTCCAGCAAGGTCTCCATTTTGAATTCCGGAAAACAGCTTCAGCAGCATGTCTCCTGCCCCGCCGGTCAGCTGCTTTCCGGTGTCCGTAAACAGCAGATCGATCAGTCCCGTTGCCGCCGAAATGATGGCACCGGCGTAGTCTCCCTGCATGGCGGATGCAATGGCCGAGACGAATTCCGTCCCGATTTCCATGCCTTCCTCGCTGAATGCCGCCTTGAATACGGTGCTCAGGGTGTTTGTCATCTCCTCGCCCATGGCTCCGGAGACCTTCGTCCACACCTCGCTGCACGCATTGCTGATGGGCACCCAGTTCTTCTGGATGGCATTGGCAAGCTTTACCACCGCGCTTTTGGCGCTGTCCTCAAGGCCCATGGCATCTGCCAGTGCCCCTGCAAAGCTCACCATAGAACTGCGGGAGGAGAGCAGCTGGTCCTTCAGGTTGTTCACGTCGTCTTTGCTCAGCGGATTGCCATTCAGGTCTTTGCCGTCCGCCAGCTGCTGCTGGATGAGCCGGGTCTTTTCCAGCTCGGCATTCATGTTCTGCAGCGCTTCCACTGTACCGAGGATGCTGGTGGTAATGCCCTGATACTTTGCTTTTCTTGCCTCAGCGCTGTTTTCGCCGTACTGCTCCACCGCCTGCTTGTAGGCGTCCTCACGGTCCTTCAGGCTGCCGTCGCCGTAGATGCCGGTCAGCAGGTCCATCCGGCTCTGCATCCGGCTCTGCATCCGGCTCTGTTCGTCCTTGATAATGGAAAGCTGCGCATCCAGCTTGTTAAGCGACTGCTTTGCAATGTCATTTTGAAGCTGCAGGCTCTCGGTCTGCGCGTCCAGATAGTCGTTCCAGGCCTCTTTTGTTCGCAGGTCGCTTTCGCCGTATTCCTTCCGCAGGGTGTCCCACTGCTCCTTCGCCTTGGCTTCCTTCTTCTGCTTCAGTTCCAGCTCGTTCTTCTGGTACTCGGTCTCCCGGTCGATCTTGTCCAGCTTCGAGGCCGTGCTGTCGTTCTGGGCCGTCCAGAGGCTGTACTCTTTTTCCAGAGTGTCAAGGTCGGTGTCGTACCGCTTCGTAATGTCCTCAAACAGGCCGGTGTATTGGTCTGCCTGCAATTTCGCAAGGCTGGTCTTTTCGCTCAGCAGGCTGGCGTAGGCTTCCTTGGTCTCGGTCTTGTCCGCGCCCCAGCGCTTCAGCATTTCGTCGTACTTTGCCTGTGCAATGGCCACCCGGTCGGTCTGGTTCGCAATTTCTGCCGCCGCGTTCTCCATCTTCTTCGCCAGCAGCGTGTCCTCGTCCGCGCTGTATTGGTTCTCGGTCTGCCACAGCTCGTACTCGCTGTCCAGTGCTTCCCGTGCCGCCTTGTTTGCTTCCAGCTTCGGCTTGTACTTTTCCTCGATCTGCTGGGCCACGGTCTTCTTCGTGCCGGAGCCGGAGGATTTTTTGGTCTTGCCAGTGGTTGTACCGCCAGAACCGGTGGGGCTCGTATCTCCAGACTCAAAAAGTGTTCCAAGAATATCTTCCGCAGCATCATCTGCCACGGTATTCGGAGTCACATTCCGGTACTTGCTGATCTCTTTTTCGTACCACTCGTCAAACCAGTCGTCTTTGGAACCAGTTCGGACGTTCTTCGCCGCGCTCAGTCCGTTATAGAAACTGCTGGCTGCATCGCTGCCTTTGTTGAACATCCAACTATTCAAACCATCAAACGTACCGGAAAGTCCAGATTTTACATTTTCACCAAATATCTTGGTTCCAGCATTCAGCTTCGCAATAGATGCTGTTCCATTCAGTCCATTTATAAGACCCGGTGCAAACCACTGGCCGAGCTCCCTCATCCAGGTCGAAGGCGAATTGATTCCAAACGCATTCCGAAAGAAATCCTTCACCTTATTGCACAGAGTCTGAACACCGTTGTTTGCAATCTGCACTGAAGCTCCAGTATTCAGGCCATTAGCAAGTCCCTGAGACATATATTCTCCGATTTTGCCAAAGAAGCCCGAAATCGTGCCAAGCAAGCCGCCAAACAGGTTTATCGGATTGAGATGTTCCGAAAGCCATGCAACAATATTTCCCAGCAGTTCACTCAGTGCACCTTTGATGCCGCCTCCCTCACCGCCACCATCCCATGCCCATGCGATCAGATCGATAATGGTCTGGATCACTACAGTGCCCAGCGTAAACAAAGCCTGTCCAATAGGCTCACTGCACTGTACGATGACATTGCAAATGGCCACGATGAGCTGAGCAAGTGCATTGCCGATTGCAGGAACGGCCTGTGCAATTGCGTTGCATACCGCTACAATAATTTCAGCGATTGCAATAGCAATGCTTCCAGCTGCTGTTCCAAGCCCTGCGATTACTCCAGCGATAAAAACGCCAATTGCAGAGCCAAGCGTTCCAAGTGCCACGACAAGTGCTTCCACCCGAAGAGGCATTAGGCTTACTGCTGCCATCGTTCCAAGCAGCAATGCAAAGCTTCCTGCCAGCAAACTCAGAGCTGCAGAAACAGCAATGACGATTGGACCTGCAAGCGACATTGTTCCAACAGCAATCGCGAAAATGCCAAGTGCCCCACCAACTGCGAGTAATCCATGCCCGATCTCTTCAAGTGACATTTCGCCAAGAGATTTCAGCGGAGAAACGAGAGCATTCAACACAACCGACATAATAAGGAACGAGGTTGCACTGCCAAGAGAGCCTTTTACAAGAGTCAGTGCGACACCCATTTCAATCAGTCCGCCTGCCATTGCTGCCAGTGCCACGCCGATCTGACCAAGTGTCATGCCACCGAGGTTTGCCAGAGCATTGGATAGAATCAGCAGTCCTCCGGACAAAATAGTTAAGGCAGTTGCTGTTGAAAGCACATGTTCTGCCGGGTTGGACAACATGCTGAAAACCGCAATTTCGCCAAGAATCGCACCCAGTACACCAATTCCATTCTGGAGTTCGTCTACCGGCATCTTGCTGAATGCTGACACTGATTTTTCCAACACACTCAGTGCTGCTGCCAGGATCAAAATTCCCACTGCTTTTCCTGCCGTCAGTCCGCCAAAATTACTCAGCCCCGAAAACGCAGCAACTTCCGCCAGCAGTCCTGCTACGGCAATAAGACCCTTCTCAATGCCATCCCAGCCAAGGTCTGCCAACTGTTCTACTGCTTCTGCAAGGACACGAACTGCCGCAGCCATTGCAAGCATACTCATGGCATGCTTAGCACCATCTTTTGCCCATTTTGAAATTGCAACTTGTGCAGCAACCAGTTCTGCCATCACCGCGCCCAATGCGATAACTGAAGTCAGAAGCTTTTCGGTTTCAATTTCAGAAATCTTCTTCAGCGCAGACGTAAGGATCAGAACACCTGCTGCCATAACGACCATTGAACTGGTGCCTTTGCCAACTTTTTTGGTTTTTTTCGCAATTTCGTCATAAATTGCAAGCGCCACAAGCAGTTCAGCAAACAGTGCAATCATCGCTCCCGTAGATGCAGCCAACCGTTCTGGCTTCACCATCGAAAGCACAACAAGTGACCCAGCAAGAATTGCCACAGCGGTCGAAATTGTCTTGAGCGTTTCTGCGTTCTTGTTGTTTTTCCATGCAGTGACAGCTTCTCCTAACTTGTTAAGAAGTTCTGCCACACCCCCGATTGTGTCTTTAACGGTAGAGCCGATATCTTTAAAAGCTTCCAGAAAGCCCTTAATGCCTGCAATGAGCCCGGCAATCATTCCAGCATTCGCAAAACCCCAAAGTGCGTTGCCATTCAGATTGCCAAAAGCACCGGATGCACCGCTTCCCAGTTCTTCAAAAATCTCCCCGATTTTATCAGCAAGCCATTTCAGCTTTGGTGTGATGAAAGAAATAAAATTTTCAAACCACTCGCCAAGGGTCTTTAACGGGTCGAACACGACAGAGACGTTATTCGATACATCAGTCAGTACCCCTGCAAAGGTCTGCATCCCTTCAGACACCTTTCCGATAATCCAGTGAATATCATCCAGTGTCGTCTTAAACGTCTTAGAGTTATTGACCGCATTGGCCATCTCAACCAAGCAATCGCCCAATGACGCGGTAATACTTAAAAAGCCGCCAGCAAGTGGAGATACAGCATTGAATACCTCCCCCAGAACCTTACTAACGGTTAAAAGCACATTTTTCCAAACATTCAGCACAGCAAAAATACCACTGAATGTTCGTTCGATTTTATCGGCTGTCTCGTCACTGATGCTGAGCTTTGCAGTAAACTCGTCAATTGACTTTGCGATGTTGTAGATTTGATCGGCCGTGATGGGCGAGAATATCTTCTGCCAGGCACGTGCTACCGGCTCCACAACTTTTTCAAGTGCCTCAAAAACATTCCAAATGGACTCGATCAGATGCTCCCGACCGGAGAGCTCACCGATTTTCTTGGAGTAAATATCAAGATCCAGGCTACCGTCTGCAACCTTCTGGTTAACTTCCTCAAAGCTCTTTGCCAGAGACCTCACCTGAGCAGGATCGAGTTTTTTGGCTTTTAAAGCATCGTCACTCAAAGCTCCCAGTACTGAAAGCTGCTTGTACGATTCTTTCAACCCATTTTGAAGCTGCTCAGCGGAAACACCTCCCTGCTGCAAAGCCTTGACAAAACTTCCGGCATCATCAATCTGTTTTTGACTGATTGAACCATTTGCAAGCATGACCTTTTCCAGCATCTGACTATAAAAGTCAGCACTGTCTCCCAGTGCGGTGCTCAACTGCTGCCAACCGGTATTCAGGCCTCCGGCCAACACGGTATTACGGGCTTCAGACGATTTGTTTATAAGATCTGAAAAGACGTCACTGAATCTTGTGAAAAGCTCTTTCGCCTCTTCAAAGTCACCAATAATCGTTTGCCAAGTCTGAGTCCATCCAGACTGCAGCGCTTCGGTCAAAGTATCTTTCAGCTGACTGAACGTTTTGACTTTTGTTGCAGCGTCATTTGCAGTCTTGCCCATCTCCATGATTTTCTTTATCTGCTCATCGGTGTATCCAATGGACTTCAAGGTTTCCTCATTGAGATCGCCAGTGAACTTCTGAAGAGTTTCAGTCAGAATAGACGAAGTCAGCCATCCCTTGGATAAGGTCTCACGGAAGGAACCTTCCTTTTTTATCATGCTATCAATGGCAATACCATGCACACGAGCGGTTTCTTTCAAGGCATCTTGAAACACCTGACCGCCCATACCAGCATTGACTACGGAGTTCCAATCCTGTAATTTCACAGTACCGGATGCGAGTGCCTGTGAGAGCTGATACATGGCTGTACTAGCCTGCTGGCTGGTCGAGCCAGATACAGCTGCAAGGTTTGCAATACCCTTAATAGCTGAAACGGAAGTATTCAAATCAACGCCTGCCGCTGTAAACGTACCAATGTTACGGGTCATTTCCGTAAAATTGTAAATCGTCAGGTCGGCATAGTGATTCAGCTCATCCAGTGCAGCATTGACTTGGTCCAACGTAGTGCCTTTGCTTGATGTATTGGCCAGAATCGTCTGAACTGCATTGATCTGCGTTTCATACTCCTGAAAGCCACTGATAATAGGATCAAGCGATAATGCTTTGACAAGCCGTTCACCAGCATCAACTGCCTGATTTGTAATCCGCATCAGCGCAGTTACGCCAATCACCTCGACAGCCGAGAATTTTTGGCTCAGATTATCAAGAGCATTCAGCAAAGCATTGAATTTTACCTTTTCTGATGCATCTGAGACTTTCTCAAAGCCTTTTTCCGCTCCTTTGAACATCAGTTTTTCGTTGAGTGCCGTCAAGCTTCGCATTGTCTGCTGAACTTTGTTTTCAAACAATGCGTTGTTGAACCGCATCTCTACGACGCGTTCATCTACTTCTTTACTCAAAGATTTCGCACCTCCTTCCACAATTCATCGGCCAGAGCAGAAAAAATCGGAGCCAAGGCAGGGTTAATGTAATCTACCCCCTGCACATAGGCTCCGTTTCTTGTGCCGTGTCCGTATTGTAAGATCACAGCAATGGGCACTCCATCCACAATGTTGCCGTTCTTCCAGCAAAGTGTGGCCCCGCTCTTATCCATTTTGATTTCGTAGCTCCAGCTTGCCGCCGTCTTTCCGGTGGCTTTCGGGGTGGCATCCGCAAGCCGTTCTACACCCAGCTTTCCGTATTTCTCAAGGATCGGTCGCACACTCCAGCTCTTGATGTGGCTGAAAAAGGTCAGGCTTTTCTTAAAGTCGCCTTTCTGCCGGATCTCAATTACCTTGCTCAAAAGCTCTTACCCCCTCGAGTGAAACTTTGCCCTGCGCTGTGCATTCAGCGCCCGGATGTGCGCCGCCTGCTCGTGTCTACCCATCTTCTCGGGAGGCAGGTTCTCTTCACCGCAGGCCCGGATCAGCGCCAAAAGCCGGTTCAGGTGCCACTTTTCGCACTCAAATGGGATGCCGTAGCTTGCCATGGCGGCATAAAACAGGTCTGCCGTCTGGTAGCGTGCGCGCTTCTTGCCGCCTTTGCGGTCTTTAAAGGTCGCGGCCGTCATCGGGTCGCTCATATATCGTTGAATGGCCAGCCAATCTTCCCGCCGCAGTCTTGTGTATACGGTCGGGTCCACGCCCTTTGTCAGAGTCATGCATCGGACGAAATCAAGCGTTTCTTCGCGTGTTTTCTTCACATTTTCGTCCAAGTACGGCTTGTGCCACTTGCTTTCCCATTTAGACAGGGAGAGCAGACTGTACTCCAGTCGAAGCGCCACCGGTTTATCGTATGCAAACTGGTTGATTCGTTCATCCCAGCGTTCTCCACCGGGAATATGCAGCTCCAGCATTCTTTCACTCTCCCTGTACTCTTAAATGTGCTCCTTTAAAAGGCTCCCTCTTAGAGGGGCTGGCGCGTCAGCGCCTGAAGGAGTAAAAAATAAAGACTGCCCGGAAATTTCCCGGCGCAGCCTCTCTCCGCCAAAGCGGCAAAATATCAGAGCTTATCAGCCCTGTTCCGATACCACGCTCAGTGCAGGCGCAGCGCTTGCGGTTGCGGCCATCTCCATAGCCGGGTTCTGATTGCGCAGGTCAGCAGGCATCAGGCCATTGATGAAATTTGCCGCCTTCTGCGCATCGGACATCAGCTCCATGTAAATTGCGCTGAAAGCCGGACTTGCCTCGAATTCTGCACGAATGGCATCATTCTTGAGGAACAGACGGCCATCGTCGCTCTTCTTACCGTAGGTCAGCAGCAGAACGTCCTTGAACAGTTTCATCAGCGCAGTCTGGTCATTGGCTGCCATAATGCGCTGGATGTAGCCCCTCATACCGCCTTCCACGCCCATCTGCATCTCAGTCAATTCGGCCATGGACAGGTTGAAGTAGAAGTCCTCGGTGCGCTGGTTGCCGTCATAGTCGGTATAGGAAATGGTCTTTTTCAGCATCTTAATCTCTCCTTATCGGTTCATTTTGATTTTTTCCTCTCAACAAAGCTCGCCCCTTCGGGAGAGCTGCAAGCAGCGCCGGCAAACGCCGGACTGCGCGCTGAGAGGGTGTTTTTACACAGCAGCCTTTACTGCAGCAATCAGCTCGTCCGGGGTGGGAAGCTTTGCATCCTCGCTGTCGGTGCCATACAGCAGGTCTTCCACAGCCTTCATCTGGGCAGCCGTCAGCACAGTGCTGTCAAACTCCATCACGGCGACATCCTTATAGCCGGTCACGTTCACGGGCACGGTGTCGCACTCCCAGCTGAAGGTCTCGGCATCCGGGCTGTCGTTCATGGTCTCGTGGCTCTTCTCACTGGGCTGTGCGGTAGCGTTCCACACCACATGGATGATATAGCCCTTGTCGGCATCCTCGTCGGTGCCCACCTTGGTCTGCCAGCTGAAGCCGAAGGCCTTGCGCTTCTGCTGACCGATGCGGATGCCCTTCACCGGGGCAGCCAGACCGTCGCAGGGCTCAAACTCCTCCGGATACATGTAGGCCTCAATAGTAAAGCCGTAGTCCTCGCCAGAGATCAGGCGGGCATACTTCATGTTGTCGGCCCACAGGTCAGTGGGTTCTGCGCCGCTGGGGCTCTCGGTCACGCCGGTCAGGCCATTCCATGCAGCGCCATTAGCCGTGCCTTCGTCTGCCTTGGGGTATACCATACCGTGGGAAACACCGGCATGGAACTTGCGGGTGCCGTCCACATCCCATTTTGCTCTTGCCATAGGTTTTGTCCTCCTTTATAAATAGGTATCAGTACCACACGCTGAATACGTCGTGGTATAAGTTGTCCGAAATAAAATGGCGGTCATGAGAAGCCTTTGCAAGCAAACCCATGGCCGCCGTCATTTCGCTGTCCGGTTTCGTGTCAATCACGGTAACAGAATAATGGAAGGTCTGGCGGTATACGCGGTCGTCAGCCTTCGGGCTGCGGATTTTTTCCAGCTTGTAGCAGATACAAGGGTATTTCATCCGCAGGTTTGCAGGCGGCTGGTAGTACACGTTTTCACTGCCGCACCGCTGTTTCACGATGCTGCGCAAAAGCGCATCCAGCCCGGAGCGTCTTTCACTCAGTTTCGTTGCCATGCCATAACCCTCCCAACGTCAGCACAATGCGCGGGTACTCCACGCTCGCGTCCGTCACCTTCCATTTTCCGCCGTAAAGCGTCACATACCGGAGATTGCAAAAGTGCTCCTGAACATACGGGTCAGCGATGACGCTTAACGTGTTCGCAAGGCTGATATCGTCGTTCACCTTGTCGCCGGACTGCAGCCTGCGGGTGTTCCGCACAAGGTCGCCGTAACAGTCACGCTCTGTCACGATTTCCGAGTAAACACTCGGCTCTGTCTCCTTGGTCTCCACGAAACCAAGCTTCCCAAACCACTTGCTCATAGCACTTTCACTCCATTTTGAATTTTCTGCTTACTTTTCGGCAGAAGCAGCCCATGCCTGGGTCTTCACGGTCTCACCGGCCACAACGGTGATCACACCGGTCGCACCAAAGGCCACAGGCACCAGATAGTTTGCGCCCTCCACGATCAACAGACGGCCCTTCACGAAGGCATTCTCGATCTCGGCCTTGGTCGCGGTCTCCTTATAGCCTTCGTCGGCATACAGCTTGTGGTCAGCGGTCTTGCCATAGGCTACATAGTTTGCAACGTGCAGGTCCTTGCCCTGCTCATAGAGCTTGTTCAGCATTTTCTATCATCCTTTCCTTTGAAAAAGGCTCCCTCAATGAGGGAGCTGACGAACAGCGCCGCCGTCAGGTGGACTGTGAGACTGAAGGAGTCTCTCATGCAGCCCACTCAATGGCCATAGCGCTGTAGGGGCTGGTCAGTGCGCCGGAGCAGCGGGTCTCGATCAGGTACTTCTGTGCGTTGAAGTCGATGTCGAAGTCATCGAACATGCTCACGGCACCGCCCTTGTCGGCACCCACGGTATAGTCGGCCAGGTTCACGATCACAGCAGCCAGATCACCGCCCTTGGCACCCTTGCGGCCTTCCATTTCGGGAATGGTCACGATCTTGGCAACACGCAGCTTGCGGGCCAGTGCGGCCTCGTCCGTATACAGCGGGCGGCCCATGCCGTCTTCCAGCAGCAGCATCTCGGTCAGGGCATCCTCGGTGGTAAACATAGTCGGGGTGCCACTGCCGCGGTAGTCCTTGCGGGCACGGATGGCCTGCTTGATAAAGGCCTTGTACTTGTCCTCCACGGTGGAAAGTCCGGTGGTCTTCACCTGCACCTTGATGGTAAACAGGTCGGCGTCGTTGAACACCGGACGGATGCAGTTCTCATCGATCTTGTCACGGCTTGCTGCCATGCGGCCGTCACCCAGAATGTAGGCCAGTGCCAGCTCACGGTTCAACTTGTAGCGCATCTCGTTGCGCAGCCATGCCACCACGTCAAAGCTGGTAATGTCCACCACATCGTCGCGATCCAGCTCCTGCTTCTTGTACACCGTGGTCGGGCCGGTGGAGCGGCGCAGCAGGCCGAACACCTCTTCCGTCTTGTAGTTGCCCTTCAGGTAGCCCTTGGCACGTGCATCGTCCTCGGTCAGGTCGGCAAACAGGCTCTTGAAGCGGCTGAACGGGATGTGCTTCACGCCGCCCATCACCACGCTCACCCAGTCGTCGGGCTTGTCAATGATGCGGGGCGTGGTGTCCAGCAGGTGATCTTCCGGGAACAGCCAGTCGATGTTGTCAATGCCGTGGCACAGAGCGTTCACCTCGCTGTCCTCAATGCCGGCATTTGCAAAAGCAGCCTTCATGGTGCCGCAGGTCTTGGCGGTCTTCACCACCTTGTTGATCTCGTCGATGCTGTGCTTCAGCACGGTGCCCTTCGTGTCCTTCTCAAATACGTTCTGCTTCACGGTTTCTTCCTCCTCATCGTCAGTCTCTTCGCCGTCACGCTCTTCCAGGGCCATGCCCATCAGTGCATGGCAGCACTCCTGCTGTTCGGGTGTCATGCTGTTGTACACCTCTTTCAGCGTCTTGCCATCCTTCTGTTCGTCCGCCATCTCGGCTTCCTCCTGTGTTGCTTCGTCGGTCGCTGCATCGCCGCTGTGTACAAGGTCGTCCAGCGGTTCACCGTCTGGGTCCAGTCCGTGGGCAATGCTCAGGCCGCCGTCTGTGTAGATGAATGCTTCGCCGCCCTCGTAGTCCTCGTCGGCACTGTGCTTCACCACCTCGTCGATCAGCGCACCCGGGTTGCAGCCTGCCAGCACAAGGCTCACTTCCTGAATAATGCCGTGCTGGACAGTGTTTCCGGTCTTCTTAATGCAGTTTGCATAGATGGAAAAAGCGTTCAGGTCGCCATTTTCCACGCAGGCCTTCGCGGTCCGGCCAGTATCCGTATCGTTGAACTTTGCGTAGCAATACATGCCCCCGGGCCGGTTCTCCAGCAGGCAATGGCCAAGGACGTTTTCCAGGTTGTCATGGTCATGGTTGTACACCATGGTCACAACTTTGCCGTCGCATTCCTGGAACGCATTCGGCGCAATGGTCAGGCCATCATAGCACTTGGTCTTTGCCTTCGTGGCCCAGCCGCTGCAGTCATAATCAAACTTCGCCATTTTGATTTGCCATACTCCTTTCTACGGCTTCCTTTCCAGCCGTGATCGTTTTGTTTCTCTCAGCAATTTCCGCATCGGATTGCGAAATATTGCTGTTCCGCAGTTCGTCCGCCTTCGGGTCCTTCGAGGGCTTCATTCCCAGCAGCTGCCGGAACTCGTTGCTCGTCAGGATCTCGTTGCGGGTAAACTTGTCCGCCATCTCGGCAACGGCGCTCACCGGTGCCAGCTTGAACGGGTCGCGGAAGTACAGCACACTCTCGCGGCCTTCCTTCCGGTCCTCTTCGGTCAAAAACTTTCGCTTCAGCTCGTCTACGGCTGCTGCCACAAGGGGCTCAATGGTACGGTTCTCATAGTTCGTCATCACCGCATCGCTTGCTGTACCGTTCATGATCTCCGGGGTAATGCCTAACTGGCTGTATGCCATGTTGGTCAGGTATTCCACGGTTTTCAGGAGGTTATTTTCAAGGCTGCGGTTCAGCTGCGTAATGTGTTCCGAACCATCGGTATAGGCAATGCCGTATTTAGAGCCGGTCAACTGCCGCTCAATCTCGGCTCTCCGGTCGTCCGCTCTTTTTTTCTGGATTTCGTTGCGCACTACATATGGCAGCTGGATGATGAGGTCCAGCTTTTCAGACCCCAACTGGTCATCCACCACGTCCATCAGGTTCAGCTTGCGGACAAGGCGCTGGATGGTGCCGTTCGGCTCGTTCATCACGGCATAGAACGGGTTCTCGATCAGGGCCACTTCTGCTTTCGGCAGGGTGATCTCCTCTTTCTGTCCGGTCTGGTCGTTATACACTTCCAGCCGCACATCATCGGGGTACCATTCCTTCACCTTTGCCACCCGCATGGAAAGGATCTTTTCTTTGCCGGTCTCTTCGTCCACATCCACGTCCACCGGCACCAGCGCTGCCACGCCCTCGTCCAGTACAGAGAGGAACATGTCATACCGCAGCGCCCTGCCTGTCTGGTCCTTGTTGCCGGAAAGGTTCAGACAGCAATTAAGGCCCGAATCAACGGTTTCGTCGTAGCGTCCGTTTTCATCGAGCCTTACGTGGTTTATTGTGATGCCCGCTGCGTCCATGGCAATGCGGGTGTATATGGCGGTCATGATCGTGCGGTCATTCGCACGGTTCAGCCGTACCCGGTCAGGCCGGTAGCTGCTCCCTCCGCCATAGTAGTTCTTCCCGGGAGGGTCCCGGTTCGTAAAGGCGTTCCACGCCCGTTTCAGGCGGGAGCCAATCGTTGCTTCACTTCTCATAGATGCCTTTCTTATTCTGAGTGAACCTTCATCGTGCTCATACGATTCTGGATTTTCTTTGAGGCAATAAGATTTTTTCCGATTTTTGCCACAGCGTTGTAGTTGTTGTACAATGTGCTTATGGTTCCTAATGCTGATGCGGCCGTTCCGGCTGTCGCAAGCATCTTTTTCACATTGCTCGGAGTAGCAATCAGTGATTCATACTGCTTTTCTTTTTGCAACCGGTTAATTTTAGCATTAAGTTCTTCATCGCTCAGCACTCGAACACTCTTTTTCTCATGCGCTCGCGTATAGTCTGAATGTGCATGAGTTTTAGGAGTTGAACTCCGCTCTTTTCCCGCCTCTTCCATAAGTTCAGCAGCTTTTTGTTTGCCTGCAGCAACAAATGGCTCTAACTTGCCAGACTTTGCCAAGCGATACCCGCCATACGTTCCCAATGCAGCAACCGCTAACGCTGCGCCGATTTTCAACGCCCTTTTTTGTTTGTCTGAAAGCCCAACTCTCTTTTGTGACTTTTCATCTGTTCCTTCAGCGTTACTCCCTACATATCGGCTTCGTCCTGCCGCAGTCAGAGTCCCATCTTTATTTTGATATCGACGCACGCCCCATTTCATGCCCTTGATGCCCCAATGGTAGAGTTCATCGTTATAGCTGTGCATATAATCACCTCCTCTCTAATAAGAAATCCTCTATTGAAAGCGATTTCATTGTTTCTTTTTTCGACTGCTCCTTGCAAATATAGATTATCTGCTGTATGATAGATTCACAAACTACGAGGAGGCTGTCATTATGGCCAGTAACGAACTGCTTTCTACAAAAGACCTCAACTGCGAAATCGTTCCAAGCGATATCCCGTTTGACTTTAGTGATAAGACACGGTTCCGAAAAGTTGAGTTTCCAGAGCAAACTGGAGTTACCGCCAATTCTTTGCTTCAACTTCTTCCCCCAGCCATTGTTTCAGATACTGCTTCCAAAACCTACATTTTGAAATTTCCAGAAGGTGTCCAGGGAGTGCTCTTGCATCTTCGCAACGGAGGCTATGCCACGACTGTGGTTGATGCTAGTTCGCATTTTAGTGGAACCGCATCCTTGCATCCAATCAATCCAGCATCCGTTGCCCTATTTAATGCCTTTAGCATTGCTTCTTTCGCAACCGGGCAATACTTTCTCTCCGATATTTCGTCTAAAATGTCGGAAATCAGCCGAAAACTTGACGATGTCCTTAGTTTTTTAGAGGACTCCAAGCGCACAGAACTTCTTTCCGAGCTGACATTTGTGAAATATGCCGTTGGAAATTATTCCACAATCATGTTAAGCGAGCCCCCGCGCATAGCTACTCTAACGAATATCCAGCGTTCTAAGATTCGAGCGATTGCGGACATCGACTTTTACACAACCGAACTAGAGCACCGGGTCAATGCAAAAGACGCTAAAAAGAATCAGGAGCCTGTTCTAATTGCAAAACAGAACCTTGACTTATCATCACAGCTCTATGCAATCAGCACTATCATGGAAGTCTATTATGCACAAAACTGGAATGCTGCTTATCTGGAAAGTGTTCTTGCAGAGGCAGACCTACTGCTGGGGCACACGAAAAACAAAATTTCCGATGCCATTAGCCCTTACGCAAAGGATATCCGAGAAGCACACAAGGCGGCCTTCCTCAAAAAAGATCCTGCCCCCTTTACTCAATCCGAAAAGAGCATTCTAAAAATATCTGATAATCTTACAAAACAGGTGCTAAGTCCACTGGTTACGGTAATTAAAAATGCACTAAATGAACCCATGAACCCCTCCGAGCTATATTTGACTCAGGACGGATTTATGTACCAAAAAGTCTAGTCATTGTAGTGGGGAACTCTGCTTACGGTTTATATTGCAATTACAGTATTTCAGATGCTGTAATCACTCAAATGCATCCCGGTTCTGCTTCCACGCAATGTAAGCATCCATCATAGCTGCCACAGCATCGATTTTCTGGTCCTGCCGCTGCTTGTAAAGCTTCCGGTTGCCGTTGGTGTCCACCAGTGCAATGCAGTTGCCCATTGCAAACTGCATCAGCTTTTCATCAAACAGCAGCTTCCGCTGTTCGCTCAGCTTTTTCAGCTCGCCCAGTGGCACGCTCTCGGTTCTCGCACCCTGAATCACCTTCGTAATGCCAAAGGTGCCATTCTCCTGTCCCCAGCGCTCCACGAATTCCTGCGCGTTGTAGGGGTCGTAGCCAAACGCCCGCACGTCGTACTGGTTCTGCTGCACGAAGTTATCAAGGTCTTCATACACCTGCATCATGTCCAGCACCGTGCCGTCAAATACGAACAGTGTTCCCTCTTTCATGAACTCTTCGTACTGGTTTCTCCGGCTCACGGGCAGCTGGCTCAGGGTGTAGCTGGTAATGTAATCCCTCGTCTTTACCCCAAAATATCCGCTTGAAAGCGGAAACAAAAACGTAAACGCACAAAAATCATCGCCCATGCTCAGGTCCGCGCCCATGGCGCACGGCATCTGCCAGTAGCTTCTCGGTCGGTGGCAAAGGGTCTCTTCATACGGAAAAAAGTATGTGTACCCCTCCATCGGCAGATTGAAGCGCTTTGCAAGGATGTCGTTCCGGGCACTGGGCGATTTTTCGGCTCGTTCCACGTCCAGCTGATAGGTCTCGTAGCTCACGGTCTTGCCCAGGTTCGGGTTTGCCTTCAGCCACATCTCCGGTCGGCCCACTTCCTCAATGCTGTCCAGCTTGTAGTACCAGATAGAGACATGTGGGTTTACGTACTCCCCCTTCAGGATGCTCTGCAGCTCCATTTTGATGTCGTCGCCGCATCCGTTGCGCACAGTGCCCTCGCTGCTTGCCGCAACGATTAGGTAGTTCTCGTTTTTCGCCGCGCCCTGCTCAATGGCACCAATGGGGTCTTCTCGGATGTCGCAGCTTAGCCATTCGTCCACGGTAGCCACCGTGTCGCGCCTGCCCTGCAGCTTTTCAATGGTCATGGGGCGCACTTCCAAAAGGCTGTTGGTCACAAAGTTCTCAATGCCTTTTTTGGTACTTGCCATCTTCACACGGTCTGCTTTCGCACCAGTGGTGTTCTGCAGGCTGCCATCGGTCATGAACTTCAGCACCGGCCCCTTTGCCCGTGCCAACGCGGTGCGGAAGGGTGCCAGCACTTCCTCGGCCTGCTTCATAGTAGGCGCTGTGGTCAGCTGCTGGGTGGTGTTCGTGTTGGCGGTCATAAAGTACGCCTGCAAGAACTCCAGATACATGGTCTTTGCGGCCGAACGTGTGATAATAAGGTACTGCTTCGTTACCAGACGCTTTTTGATGCGTTTGGTCTCGTAGTGCCCGCCTGCCCCGTGCGGGTTCGGCACATACACGCTCCGCTCCACAAAGTAGTACCAGCCAAAGATCTGTTCTGCCCACAGCTTAAAGCTGTCCAGCATCTTCACATCGCCGCCGTCGGTCAGGGTCAGCTCGTCCTCGCAGAACGCGATAAAGCCGTTGATGGCCTTATCGTCATAGTAGATGCCCGGATTTGCGATCAGGTCGTCGATCCGGTTCATCTCCATGCTGATCTCTCTGCAAACGGGGATCTCCCCGCGCATCACGGCCTCCCGGAACCGGCCGTAGTAGATTGGTGTCGCCGTGTTCGAGAGTGCCATTTTGATTTTTCAGCTCCTGTTTTATGTATCAGCCTTTACAGACCCTTGTTCCGTAATTTTCTCAGCGTTCGCCTTGTCCTTAGCATCCAGTGCGTCGTAGTACGCCTGTGCCAGAGCCTCCACCTCTGCGATGTCGTCCTCCGAGAACAGCCCGCTGTCCAGATGGGTGTACGCCTTGTCCAGCCAGTATGCCACATCGCGTCTTGCGGCAATCTCCCGCTTGATGGAGCGCAGGGTCAGGTCATGTCGGGCTTTGGATTTAATTGCCATAAGTACCTCCTTATGTGGTAGTCATGGACGCAATGGCATCCTCCAGTTTTTTGATTGCAATGTTTACGTCCCGCTGGTAGTCCAACTTGATGCCAGCACCGTCACCCGCCTGCACCACCGTGTCAGGGCCGTACACTGTGGTGGCTTTGTAAGCGGCGATTTCGTCAGGGGTGAGCGGAGTTTCGATGGGGGTGGCGAGAACGTAGAATAAAATGTATTCACCTTCTTCCAGGTTTTTAGCGCCAATTGGAATAAAAACTTGCGCAGTGCTTGTGTCCACATAAAAGTGCGGTGTATCGTTGTCAAACGAAACAAAAAATCGCAATTTATTGCATAGGGCTTCTGTTTTATAATCGCGGCCAGGTATCGGCAACCGAATCGCAAGTCGTTTTGTCACCGCAAACTCAGTGGTGCCCGTAATTGTACAGGTTGACAAGTCTACAGCGTTCACCCTCTGCACCCTTACACCCCTTTCCAAGTCCACCTCGTCGCAAACCCACTGCTGGCCTGTGCTGTCAGTGTAGGTGCCGTCGGATGTGACAGGGATACCGGGTAAGCCGGTGGGTGTGGGCAGGGTGAGGAGCTGTTCACGGTAGGGTTCATAATCGTGAGATGATGCATTCCATGTCAGGCACACGTTTTCACTGGCCATATTGGTCAGCAGATACTCGAACTTTGTCATGTCCACTGGATACGTTATATGGTGTTCAGCCTTACTTTTGTCAATACCAAACCAGTTTTCGTTGTTGTTCTCGTCAAAGAATAAGATGTTTCCGCCTTGCGAAATCGTACCACTTTTGAATACCAAAGTTATCGGCGTGTTTTTCTTGACAAAGCACTCGACAACGTCATGAACTTTCAGGTTGGGCGGCATCCGATTCTTCCCCGTCACCTTTACCGCCACGCTCCCACTTTCACCAGCGCTCACGATAGGCACGGGTGAATCCAGCGTGGGGGGCCCCGTCCTGCGTGCTCTTACCGTACACGGTCAGGCCGCACAGGGGCGCAGGAAAAGCGTCGTCAACGCTGAGCGGATTGCCTGTCTCGGTGCCCACAAGGATGTTCTGCCGTGCCTTGACTGCGCTGATTGCTTCATCCGTTTCGACCTTTTGCGCGTCCAGCTCCTTGACCTTCTGCACGGTAGTCTGGTAGTCCTCGGGAATCGATGCAAGCACTTCCGCACCGGCTTTTTTCACTGCAGTGGTTGCGGACGCCTGCTCCGCCTGCACTGCCTGTGTGGCGGTGTTCTGAGCATCAGTCACGGCGTCAAGGGCTTTTCCTTGAGCGCTTTCTACCGCAGTGGTGGCAGAAGTCTGCTTGTCACCGATGGCTTTAAGAGCGTCTGTTTTTGCGGCTTCCATCTGCTGCAGTGCTGTTTCGGCGCGCTCTGCAGCAACGTTGGCGTTATCCCGGGCCTGCTCTGAAGCAATACGATTTGCCTCCTGCTCCTTGATCCACTGCTCTTCCGAGCCGGTGTATCCATACTTCACGGCAATGGCGTATGCGCTGTACGGGCCAATTTCAATGGTTTTGCTCATTTATATACCACCTCCAAAATTCCCTGTCTGTTGTCCCGCAAAGTAATCTCATCCGTCAGGCTGTCCGATACTACAAGGGACAGTATTCCGCTGTTATTGCTATCTTCCAGATATAAAAAGCCCTTGCTCTCAGCAGTCTGTGCGGCAAGCTTGGCCTGTCGGGTAGCTTCGGCGGCACTGGTGGAAGCGGATATAGCATTTTGCTCGGCGCTTTCTGCGCTGGTCACTGCCTGCTGCGCCGCTGTATGAGCGTCAGCCGCATCGGCGTGGACGGCATCTACAAGCTGCTGCCATGCAGGGGTGCCCGGTTCCGGCTCTGTGCCATCCTCTGTGCCTGAGTTGGCACTCACCCGGTAGCATAGGTCTGCGCTGGTGACGGTCTTTGTGCCGTCGCTGCCCTCAAAGGTGACGCACCCGCTCCCGGGCTGTGCGGTCACGCTGGCGGGCACGGCCACATAGCCGTCCACCACCAGCGAGGATGCCGGGTTTTTGCCGTCCGGCACGTGCCAGAAGCAGCGGATAGTCAGCCCTGCCCACTCGCCGGAAGCGGTGACGACAAGGCGGTACACGCCCCGGTTTTTGGTGTAGCCGAGGGCCAGTGCAAATGCGTGACCGGGCAGGCATACACTGCCGCCGGATGTCAGTGTGATGGGGAACTCGATCATAAAGCAGCACCTCCTACGTCTTGTTTCGGCCCGGTCAGGCTCCGATTTTTATATTTTCTCAGCGTTCGCCTTGTCCTCCGCTTATCACTGTACAATTTCCTCAAAGCCGCTCTTCACCAGAATGGCTTTCACCCTCTCCTTCAGCAGGCGGGGGCAGCGCTCATACAGAGCCTTTGCCTCTTCCATAGTCTCAGCATACATGATTTCCTGTGCCCACAGCTTCGCCATCATACGTACCATCCTTTCTAATTTTTGTGTGATTCGTTTAAGCATACACAATCTCCGACATTTCCATCAGACATTGCTTAAGCATCTTATTTTCTTCTTTCAGTGTCTTGTTATCTTCCTGCAGTGCCTCCACCGTCTCCGGCAGTTTCTCCCAGGCTTCGGCCTTTTTGCGCGCTTCCTCCTGCGCGGCCAGCTCTTCGGCGGTGTAGCGGATGTACTTCTGGATCGGCACCTGTTCGGTCCATGCGGCCTGCGCAGGCACGCCCGACACGTCGATGACCTTACGCACATCCCTGCCGCCGTTGGGATACTCGGTCACGGTCTCCCAGTGCCACTGCTCCTCCACGCCCTCTACGGCGGGGTGGGTGACTTCTTCGGTGCTGCTGGTCAGGTAGCCCAGCGTCAAGTCCGGGTTTTCCACAACCGCGCCGGTCTCGTCAATGATCTTCATAGTTCAAAACCTCCTTTCTCAGGCCACGCGCCGCCAGATGTGCACATAGTAGGCAGCGGGCTGCACGGTGCTGCTGCGGCCATAGATAGGATTCGAGCGAGAAGCATCGAAATTAACATCATACGTCGAACCTGACGAACTACTGTAGCCACCCCAAGGAGTATTGATTTCTACGAAGTTTAAAGCTCCCGATGATTGCAAAGACGCTTTTGAACCACGGAATGGGGAGCAACTTTCTTTCGTTTCTATTAAGCTGCCTGTGATGTTCGGCAGTCCAGCCTCCACGGTGGTGCCCGCTGCGTAGGCGCTGCCAGCGCCCATCAGCACCCGATTCTGCGCGATTTCCTGCCATGTACCGCCGAACAGTGCGGCGGGGCTGGTGGAATCTACCGAAATCCAGAATTTGATTTTCGCATGGTCTTCTGCCAGAGCGTTCGCAATCAAGGTCTTCACAGCGTCTGCGCTTATCACGCCTTTCAGTGCGTCACCAACAGCCTTTGCGTCAGCCGGGGCGCCCTCAATTGTCAAACCAGGGTCCGTGCTGACTTTTGCGCCTACCTCCTGTGCAAGTTTCTGCGCTTTTTTCTGTGCACTCTCCGCTTTATCCGCGCTTGCTTGTGCATTTTGCGCGCCGGTTTGTGCAGTATTTGCATAAGTCGCCGCCTGGTTTGCACTTGCTGCGGAGTTGATTGCGCTTTGTGCAGAATTTTCGGCATAGGTCTTTACCTGCTGTACAAAAGGGGCAGTGTAGGTTTTCAGATCGTACTCCAACTGTGCCAAGAGATCTTTTACCGGCTTGTCTTCTGCCTGTGCATCAACTGCCAGTCCTTCCAGTGTGCGGGCATTGCCGAGGGTCGTATTGAACTCCTGTGCAATCGTTCCGTCTTCTTCTGCGGTAAAGAAGCGGGCAACAAAATAGACCGTGCCTTTCGCTGCAACAGTGTCTGCACCAACCAGCCAGACAAAGTAAATGGCATCATCTGTCACGGTCTTTTCAGTAACCTGGAAATAGTTGATCTCATCCTCGGCTGACCGGTAGTTGATTCGGATGCTAAAGCCCGAAAGATCAGTACCGCGATAGTGCCGGTTTATGCGGAAACGCACCGGGTTCACATCTTTATCGCCTTCAACGCCCAGCACCACACCGCGTTCTGGCACAGCAATCACTCGCAGGTCTTCATCGATCACAAAATCCAGCCCAGCATCCGGTTCGGGCATTCCGTCAAAAAGTTCATCCAGTTTGTCCATATCACACCTGCTCGATCAAAACTGCATTTGTAACGATCCGTGTTTTCCCGTTCTGGCCCACCAGCTGCACCCGGAAGCTGCGGTCTCCGCTCACTTCCTCCGGCACCATACAGCTCTGGATCTCGTCAAGCGGCACAGGATAAATGTCGTTGAACACGGCCGCCTTTTTGCTCCTTTTCCAGTCTTCATCACCGCTTCGGAACTGGCATTTCAGGTAATTTACGCTCCCGGCCCTGATGCCGGAAAAATCACCTTCTTTTTTCAGCCGCTGCCCCTCCACGGTAAAATTCAGCATCCGCATTTAGGTTCCTCCATGTCACACTCGGCATACAGCCGCCATTCTAGTTCGCTGATCAGGTTTTTGGTCGCTTCCATCGTGCTGGAGCTCTGCGGCGGGTCAAACAGCATCTTCACCTTCAGCGCCGTATAACTCTTCACCGCTTCAATGTCCTCTTTTCCCTGGCAGAACTCGCTCCATGTCGCCGTCGCATCGCTGATGCCAAAGCCCTCCTGCGGCCCAACGCCCATCTGCCGCAGGATCATCAGCACGCTGTTGATATGCATGATAAGGTCTGCATCAAACGCCGTATACTCCTCGGTCAGTCCAAGGAGTTTCTTCACCGAGGTAAGGATACACCAAAAAAGTATGCAGTGGAAATATCACCTCGACCAATAGCGCATGGAAGTACGCAAACGACTTGTACGATATGCCGGTGCGCACTGTCAGAATCCCTCATATTAAGAACGCCTTGCTGAACGGCACCTTTGTCGACCGACGCGGAATAACGCACCGCACGACCTATCACATTCAGTTGACCCTGAAAAAGATCTTCAATCAGATGTTTGATTACGCCGTCGAGTACGAAATGACCGATAAGAACTATGCGCGAATGTTCAACCTCCCCGAACCGTCTGCCGAAGAAAAGGCAACTGAAAAATATCCGCACTTCAGTTTCTCGGATCGGGAGTTGGAGATCTTGTGGGGCGCTGCCGGAACAAATATTTACATAGACATCATTTTGATCCAATGCTACTCTGGTTGGCGTGCCTCAGAGCTCATAAAGCTGGAACTCTCCAATGTAAGCCTCGAGGAGCAAACCTTCCGAGGTGGTTCAAAAACTAACGCCGGAAAAGACCGAATCGTTCCCATCCACCACCTCGTCTACCCACTTGTCGAGAAGCACTATCGCGAAGCCGAACGGCTCAAATCTCCACGGCTGTTCAACATTCAAACCTTTGTAGAAGGCGACTTCAGTTTTATTTACTACGAATTATATGCCCGTCAGTTCAAGGTCGTCATCAACCGTCTTGCACTCGACGCACGGCATCATACGCACGACTGCCGCAAGACGTTCGTCACCATGGCCAAGCGCGCCAACGTCGATGAATACGCCATAAAGCGCATTATCGGCCACCAAATTGCAGACCTTACAGAACGTGTATATACAGACCGCAGCATCGAATGGCTCCGCTCCGAGATCGAAAAGATTCATTAAAGTTTGTGTGTCCGTCTTATCGTTCACATTATGTATTTTTTCTATATTTTACGTAATTTTTATATTGCATTTCATTGTATGAGCAGTGTATGAATGGAGCACATTCCATACACTTTTTCCACATTTTTTCAAATCTGAAAATATGTAGCTGCGTTCTTATAAATCCATAAAAATCTTCATCCCCTAGGTTAAGAATTTATGACAGATGAAAAAATCAGCCGTACAGCGAAAAAGAGACAGCTTTCTTCTTGGACAAAAAAGCTGTCTCTTCTTCTGGTTTTTCATGTTCGGTCTGCACTCTGTGCCGTCCTCTGCGCTGCAAAGCGCTCAAAAGCAGGCTTTGGCAGAAGGATGCGCCCTGCCAGCGGCTGTACCTGTACAGTGATCTGCTCCTTGGGTGCGCATTCACCGTCTGCCGTGGCAACGATCGGCCCGCGGCCATCCGCAGCGCGCAGGCTCACCTGCTTTGCGCGGCGGTAAATGAAATACGGCTCTGCAGCCCTGACGAGCTGACCGTTCTGGAAGTGCTTGCCGCTCTTGTACATTCCCAGCAGCTTTGCAATGGTCACGCGGCTCACCTTGCGGATGATATATACATCCAGCCAGCCGTCGTCGGGCTGTGCTTCCGGCGCTGCACAGAAACCGCCGCCATAGGTGCGGCCATTGCAGATGGCACACATCAGGCAGTCCACATCCAGCGTTTCACCATCGATGGTGTACTCCACCCTGCGGCCGATGTGTCCGCACAGCTGTTCCACAATGGAAAGCACATAGGCCATCTCGCCGCCGCACAGTGGGATGCGCCGGAACTTCGGGATGCCGTAGGCAACCTGCGCATCCAGACCGGCAGCGCAGATGGTGGCCGAAAGGCCAAGGCTGGTCTGCATCAGATCGATGCTCACCGGCCCACCGGCCAGCTGAGCATCCAGATCCAGAAACTCTTCCTTTGTACCAAAGGTGCGCAGAAAATCGTTGCCGCTGCCAAAGGGCAGACAGCCCACGGCTGCATTTGCATAGCCATAGATCCCGGTGAGCGCTTCGTTGAAGGTGCCGTCGCCGCCGGCAGTGAAGACCCGCAGTTCTTCCCCGCTCTGCCGGGCCTGCTGCGCAGCGGCATTGGCCAGCTCCCGGGCATGACCGGCGTGATTTGTGACCTGAATGGTATATTCTTCCGGCGCAAGCCCTGCACGCGCGGCGGCAGCATTGATCTGCTGCGGCAGCGTACGGGTGCAATCGGCCTTACCGGCAGTTGGGTTCAAAAGAAACAATGTGCGCATGGACTTCCTCCTGCAATTCTGTTGCTTCTATGATAACAGAAAACCAAAAGGATGCAAGAGCCAATCTCACAATGTCCCTGCCCCGTACGCACAAAAAAGGAGCGGATGTCTCCGCTCCCCCCTGCAGACAAAAAATACCGCCCCGGGTCTTGTAACTCAGGGCGGTCCTTTTGAGCTTCAGATGCTTTACAGTGTTGCGGTTTCGTCCTCCCGCAGGACGATAGCACCATCCGCCGAGCAGTCCGCCGTCCAGTGCTGGCCCACGCAGGCCGTGCCGGATGCGATCTGATCCGCAAGTGCCTGCTCCACTGCCCTGTCCACTGCGCGGCGCAGTTCTCTGGCCCCGTAGGCAGAGCGGGCCTTTGCTGCCAGCGCCTGCCCTACCCGCGGTGTGTGATGCAGCTGGTAGCCGCTGCGGGCGGCACGCTGCTCCAGCTGGCACAGCATTTTTTCGGCAATGGCGCACAGGCTGTCGTCGGCCAGCGGACGGAATACGATCATCTCGTCCAGACGGCCTGCCAGCTCTGGCCGGAACCACTTTTTTGCCTCCTCAATGGCCTGCGCAGACTGCTTTTCAAACACGGCTTCGCTGCCCGCCGCAAAGCCCAGCGGCGTGCTCTGACCCGCCAAAAAACGTGCGCCGAGGTTTGAGGTGAGCAGTACGATGGTGTTGCGGAAATCCGCCTTGCGGCCCATGGCATCGGTCAGCTGGCCATCTTCCAGTATCTGCAAAAGGATGTTCTGAATGTCCGGGTGTGCCTTTTCGATCTCGTCAAACAGCACCACACTGTAAGGGCGGCGGCGCACTGCTTCGGTCAGCTGTCCGCCCTCGTCATGGCCCAGATAGCCCGGCGGCGCACCCAGCAGCCGGGCAGCGGTGTGCTGCTCCTGATACTCCGACATATCAAATTTGAGCAGGGCTTTTTCGCTGCCGAACCAGCTGACCGCCAGCGCCCGGGCAAGAGCCGTTTTGCCCACTCCCGTGGGGCCAAGAAACAGCATGGCACCCATGGGCCGGCCCGGCTCGCCAAGACCGGTGCGGCTGCGCCGGATGGCACCTGCCACCGCAGCCACAGCCCGGCTCTGACCCACGATCTCGGCGTTGAGACGTTCTTCCAGCTTGTCCAGTCGTTCCCGCTCCTGCTCACCTACCCGCTCCACCGGCACACCGCTGGCCTGCGCCACCACATGGGCGATATCGTCCGGCATCAGCGTGGGCTTTGACTGCTTTGCCTGCTCGGCCCGGATGCGTGCCGCCGCACAGGCTTCGTCCACAAGGTCGATGGCCTTATCCGGCAGAAAGCGCCCCGGCAGATACCGCACCGAAAGCTCCACCGCAGCCTGCAGCGCTTCCGGCGGAAGGCAGACATTGTGGTAGCACTCATAGCGCGGCGCAAGCCCGTTGAGGATATCCAGCGCCTGCGCAGGCGTAGGCTCCTCTACCTGCACCTTGCCGAAACGGCGTTCCAGTGCGGCATCCTTCTGGATGTGGGTGCGGAACTCTTCGGTAGTGGTAGCGCCGATAATTTGTATCTCACCCCGGGCCAGCACCGGTTTTAAGATGCTGGCAGCATCGATGGCACCCTCCGCTGCACCGGCACCCACGATGGTGTGGAACTCGTCTACGAACAGGATGGAGCTGCCGTCCCGCACCAGCTCTTCCAGCAGGTTCTTGAACCGCTCCTCAAAGTCGCCGCGGTATTTGGTGCCCGCCACAAGGCTGGCCATATCCAATGCCAGCAGACGGCGGCCCTTGAGCGCACGGGGCACACGATCCGTGGCAATGCGCTGGGCCAGCCCTTCGGCAAGGGCGGTCTTGCCCACGCCCGGCTCCCCCACAAGGCAGGGGTTGTTCTTCTGACGGCGGCATAAGATCTCCACCATGCGGTCCAGCTCTGCTTCCCGGCAGAACACCGGGTCCAGTTCCCGTTCCGCAGCACGGCGGGTCAGATCCCGGCAGTACTTATCACTGGCGCGGCTGCCGCGCGGCGCACTGACCGTGGTCCGCATCTGATACGGCAGTACGAACTGCCCGGACAGCTGGCGGCACTCCCGCACGGCATCTGTGAGCTGCACGCCCATGGATGCCAGCAGGATGCCTGCTGTGCAGCCGTCATCCTCCAGCATGGCGCAGAGCAGATGTTCCGGCTCGGCCCGGTTCAGGTGCGCGTTCTGTGCCCCGATGATGGCGTAATCCATGGTGCGCTTGAGGTCCGGCGCAAGAGCGTAGCGATCCAGATGCAAAGCCGGTGCGCGGCGGCTCTCGGCCAGCTGACGGCGCACCTCCGGTTCCCGGATCTGCTTGCCCTCCAGAAACCGTGCTGCCGCCCCGTGATCCTGCTGCAGGATCGCCAGCAGCAGGTGGCCGGTATCGGCTTTTTCGCAGCCAAGGTTCCCGGCAAGCTCCACCGCACTGCGCAGCAGCTGATCCGACTCGTGCGAAAAGCCCTTGTACCCGCCAAAGCCAAGTTTTTCCCAAATACTCATTTGCCCGCTCCTTGCTGATGAAATTCGTTTTCACAAGAAGTATAGCCCCGAAGCACAGAAAAAAAACATCTCTTTCTGTCGGGATGGGAAAACAAAAAGGAGATACCCGCAGGCATCTCCCCCTTCGCTGTTTGATTTTTTCAGTCCATTTCGGCCAGAGCCTTTTTCAGGTTCTTGGCGATCTGATCCGGGCAGCTGGTATTGCGGAAACCGCAGAGCGTGCCCTCCATGCGGTCGATCACATCTTCGGCCTTCATGCCCTTGACCAGACGGCAGATGCCCTTCAGGTTGCCGTTGCAGCCGCCAATGACCTCCATGGACGCAATGGTGTGGTCATCGTTCAGCACAAAGTTGGTCTGCTTGGAACAGGTGCCGCTGTTCGGGAAGCTGAATTCCTTGCTCATAGTTCAAAATCCTCTCTTTTTGACAGAAATCCCGACGAAGATCGTCTGCTTCTATTATAGAGCAGCGCGCCGGAATGTCAATGTGACCGGGTCACACATCAATACCGCGGCGCTTGTGGGCCAGCTCCAGAATGCGGGCCACCTGATCGTCTGCCGTGGTACAGGTACCCACCGGGTGCGGCACCTTGTGGTTTGCACCGTGGAAGTCCGTACCGCCGGTATGGATCAGCCCATACTGCTCACACAGAGCAGCACACTCGGCCCTGTCCTCCGGGCTGTTGCGGGGGTGCTCCACCTCAATGCCATCGATGATGCCCTCTTTGGCAAGCTGACGCACCAGCGGCATGCTCTTGTAAACGGTCGGGTGTGCAAATACCAGCACCGCACCGGCAGCTTTCGCCGTGGCGATCACTTCCTGCACCGAGGGATATTTTACCTGATGCAGCACCACACCGCGCGGCTCCCAGCCAAAGAGATAACTGTACAGCTTGCCGTACACAGCATCGCACAGCCCCAGCTGGTGCAGCGCTTCCATAATGCCGCTTTTGAACAGCACACCGCTGTCCTTTGCGTATTCCAGCGCCTGTTCCGTGCGGAACTGCGGGTACAGCGCTTCGATCTCCTTTGCGCTTTGCAGGCCGCACTCGTTGCGGCGCTGTCGCAGGATGTCGCAGTGCTCCTTCAGTTCCCGGCTTTCCGGGTCCGGGAAGTAGCACAGCAGGTGCACGCGATGCTTATGCTCATGGTCATAGCCGGTCAGCTCGGTGGCCGGAAGCAGGCGCACGCCGTCCTGCACAGGGTGCTCATAGCAGTAGTCTACGCTGAGCAGGGTGTCGTGGTCGGAAATGGCCATGGTGTCCAGCCCCGCCCGCGCCGCCATGAGCGGCAGGCGGTGGATGGGCACAGAGCCATCGGAACAGGTGGAATGGTTGTGAAGATCGCCGGGCATGGAAAATAAACCTCCCAAGAAAGCCAGAGAAAGGCTTCCCCCAAAGAGGAAGCCTTCTATCATATCAGTGCTTATAGAAATTGATCAGGCAGCCGTCGGCCAGGATCTTGCGCTCGTCGGCGGTCAGCGGGGCCATGTACAGGCTGAACTCCTTTGCGGTGTCGCCCAGCACATAGGCCTTGATATCCTGCAGGTCGCCCTTGAGGGCCTCGCGGACATTCGGGATAAAGACATAGTCGCCCAGACCGAAGGGCGTTGCGCCCACCAGCTGCAGCGGCAGCATACCCCAGTTGATGAGGTTGGAGCGGTAGCGCTTGGTGGCGTACTCGGCAACGATGTTGGCACCGGCCCCCAGCACACGCTGGCAGCTGGCCGCCTGCTCACGGGCAGAGCCATCGCCGGGCTTGACGGCAAAGATGGTGGATGCGATCTGCACATCGTTCCAAGTCAGGTTTTCGCAACCGGGCACCTTGTGCAGCTGGGCCAGCACCTCGGCACTGCCCTCGCCTGCACGGCGGGCCTTTTCTTCGGCCTGCACGGCCTTGGCACGGCCCACATACTCCGGGTCCTTGCGGCTGAGGGTAAACTCGGCCAGACCCAGAGGATTGGAACGGTAAGACGAAGTCTCACCGGAGGGGATCAGCTCGTCGGTGGTGGTGACAGGGTCGGTGATGTAAGATGCCACCTTCAGCAGCAGGTTATCGCCCAGCGGTGCAATTTCGGGCCAGTCCTTGATGTTGGGGCCAAGCTTGAGCAGGGCATCGTAATCGCCCTTGCCAAAGCCCTGATACACGCGGGTATCGTAGCTGGAAGGATCGTACTGATACTCCGGCACGGTGGGATCATAGTCGATATCGGTAGCCGGGGTCAGAATGCCGCCGTTGGCCGTGGTGGCCGCAATGCTGCGGGCATCCATCAGTGCCACACCGGAAAGCTGGCCGTTGCCGGGCTTGGAGCCTTCGCGGCTGGGGAAGTTGCGGGTGGTATGGCGGATAGACAGCGCGCCGTTGGCGGGCACGTCGCCTGCGCCGAAGCAGGGGCCGCAGAACGCAGTGCGGACGGTGGCACCGCTGGCCATCAGGTCGTGGATGACTCCGGTGCGCACCAGTTCCATCATGATGGGCTGGCTGCCGGGATACACGCTCAGGGCGTAGTCACCGCAGCCGCCGGTGTGGCCCTTGAGGATGGAGGCAGCTTCATAAATGCTGTCGTACAGACCGCCTGCGCAGCCTGCGATCACGCCCTGATCCACACGCAGTTTACCGTTCTCGATCTTGCTGCACAGGTCAAGGCTGACATCCTTACGGCCGATCAGCTTCTGCACATCCTGCTCGCAGGCATGGAGAATATCCTCAAGGTTTGCGTTCAGCTCTTCAATGGTAAATGCATTGGAGGGATGCATGGGCAGTGCGATCATGGGGCGGATGGCAGAAAGGTCTACCTTTACCACACCGTCGTAATAAGCAAGGTCGGCCGGAGCCAGCTTCTTATAGTCGGCGGCACGGCCATGCACCGCAAGGAATTTCTGCGTCGTTTCGTCAGTTTCCCAGATGGAGGACAGGCAGGTGGTCTCGGTGGTCATGGCATCGATGGCGTTGCGGGTATCCTGACGCAGAGACGCAACGCCGGGGCCGACAAACTCCATCACCTTGTTTTTGACATAGCCGCTCTTGAACAGCTTGCCCACCAGCGCAATGGCCACATCGTGCGGGCCGCAGCCTGCAGGCAGAGAGCCGGTGAGATAAATTGCAACAACACCCGGACGGGCCACATCGTAGGTGCGGCCCAGCAGCTGCTTTGCCAGCTCGCCGCCGCCCTCACCAATGGCCATGGTGCCCAGAGCACCGTAGCGGGTGTGGGAGTCCGAGCCAAGGATCATCTTGCCGCAGCCCGCAAACTTTTCGCGCATGTACTGATGGATGACCGCCAGATGCGGGGGCACAAAAATGCCGCCGTATTTTTTGGCGGCGGACAGGCCGAAGCGGTGGTCGTCCTCATTGATGGTGCCGCCCACGGCGCAAAGGCTGTTGTGGCAGTTGGTGAGCACATACGGAATGGGGAATTTCTCCAGGCCGGACGCGCGGGCCGTCTGGATGATGCCCACAAAGGTGATGTCATGGCTGGCCATGGCGTCAAACTTGATCTTCAGGTTTTCGGCATCGCCGCTGGTGTTGTGAGCCTGCAGAATGCTGTAGGCCATGGTACCGGTCTTGGCGTTTTCCACCGCAGCGGCATCAAAGCCCTTGGCGGCCAGTGCTGCCGGTGCGTTGCCGTCTGCCGGCACCCACTCGCCGCGGGCATAGTATGCGCCGCCGGTGCTGCATTTGATCATATCCAACATCTCGATTCGCCTCTCTTTTTCTGTTTCCCGCCCGCCGCAGTTTGCGGGCACTGCCCCGGCAGGACGGCCAGCGGCCCCCTGCCCCATTACGATCACGGATCGTATCGTTTTTTATTATAGCATGAAACCATGGAAAGAAAAAGCACTTTTTCCGACTGAACTGTGAACGAAATGTAAGGATTGCTTCTTTCTTGTCTCTGATCAGTCCTTTTTCACATCAGTACCCATTATTTTATCCAGCGTTCCCGAGAGGATCCTTGCCTCATCACTGCCATTGGTGGCAAACCGAACCAAGGGAACCCCATACTGTGCCAAGATATCGTCTTTTATCTTATCTCGCTCCGCCTGTTTTGTACCCTCCTTGTGGTAGCGATATCCATCTACCTCGATGGCGAGGATTGGTCGCTTGCTCACACGGTTGTAAATCAGGAAATCAAGATGTGACACCCCACTGTTGACAAACGCCTTTTCCCTGTTGTCCAACTTTGACAGATCTCGTATCAGGAGGTAAAGAGGCTGATGAAAAACAACATCTAAGGCCTGTTCTTTTCTCTGATACAGTTCGTCTCGAATCAGATGGTAAACCAAATTTTCCGAGTCAAATTCTGAGATTCGTCCTCGCTTTTGCAGATAATCCAGGCGCACATCTCGATACTGCTTATACAGATAATCAAACACCGAACTAACTGCGCTGTATTGGACATCGCAGTTATGATAGCGGATATAATCGATCAGCTCCCCCATATTGCTGCCTGCAGGCTGTTCCATTTCCGATGCAACTACAACCAGCTCCTTCTTTGCTCGTGAGACCGCCACATTCAACAAGTTCGGATCATCCGAGAAGGACGTCACAATATCATCCACAGTCGATAAGACGATCACGTCCTTTTCGCGCCCTTGAAACTTATGCACTGTAGAAATGTCAATCTCCGGTCTGTTAAGCTCCTCTTTCAGCTTATAAACTTGATTCCGGTAAGGTGCGATCACGCCGATCTCTGTATCTGCAGCCACAACACCCGGCAAAACATCCTTTTTGATCACGTCGATCTGCCGCTGATTCATCCGGTCTCGTTCATGCTGCCCTGGGACTGTCAGCACCAATTTGAGTGCGTTTTCCCCATGATCCGGTGTCATGACGATCAGCTCGTTGTTATAAAATTTCTGATTGCAAAACCCAATGATCAGCGGATGACATCGGTAGTGTTCTCTCAGGATTACTCTAGGGACCCTGTTTTTCATCAGCGCAAAAAGCGATTCCAGAAAACTGTACTGCGAAAAATCGTATGCATCTTCAATGTTATACTTTTCAAAAAGTTCCTCAAGATGCTTCTTTTGGCTTGATGCTATAACATTTGGCAGCTGCTTGGTATCTCCAACGATCACTGCATTTCTTGCACAGGAAAGTGCCAGACATCCGGTGGCCACATCCACCTGCGACGCCTCGTCCATCACAACATAGTCAAACCGGGCATACTTTCCCAAACTGCTTCGTGCCGTGTAGGTCGTACTCAGCACGACCGGGTATTCTTCAAGAACGTTCCCCGGCGTTTTCCAAAGAGCCTCCTTGGAGAACACAGGACGCTGGGACTGTTTGCCGTATCGTTCAGCAAGGTGTGCACGGAAACAACACAAGGACATTTCCGTAAATTCATTCATCAAAAACTCTGCATCTACACCCTCCAGCTTTTCTTCCAGTGCCTGGATCTCACGGTCCAGCTCCTGAGTCCTGTCCCTGTAGTACAGTTCGTGGAGCTTATCCAGCACATCAGCCGGTTTCTCACGCAGCAAGTCCAACACATTGACTCCATACAAGACCCTGCATTTCAACCA
>OLNQ01000575.1_pt1 | contig 38920 bp, 38 predicted proteins | sample 1672821 | NCBI WGS metagenome assembly OLNQ01 (sample SAMEA3136727, study PRJEB25190) | human gut metagenome | biome: human gut; feature: human-associated habitat; material: faeces | place: Austria | collected 2013 | reverse complement strand
GATTTTATTATATCATATTCCCCCTGTTACTCTATCAAAAATATGATAAACTCTCACAAAGTATGTACAATTTTGAAAATATGTACATACTTATTGATTTGCAGAAACTGTGTCTGGCTCCCTCAGACGAGGTATTCCCTTGCTAAGGGAAATGTCCCGTTAGGGACAAAGGGTTTGCCGTTTTCGCTAGAAAAGCTAGTCATTCGTGAATTGCAGAGCAATTCACCTTTTAAAGAATGACTGAAGGAGGGAAAAACTATAAATTAGATGAATTAATCGGTTATTATCTAATTTATCTACATTACATAATCAACTCCACAAACCCTAATTTATATTGAAAACAAATATAAAAGCGAAAAAGGGAATGGTACTAACCATTCCCTTAAATTTATGTTTATTGATTGATGAACAAATTAAATATGTCACTCAGTAATATATCACTTGGTAAATGCATCACTAAATAAATTCATTACTAAGTACATTTACTGAATAAATTTAACACCCAACAAATCGTAACAAAAATAGTTATTAAAAATTACTTTTCAAACTGAATTCTTTCTTCGATATATGGTACAAGTTCTTCAACCTTTAGTTCAATTTGTTCCATAGTATCTCTGTCACGAAGAGTAACAATGTTTTCTTCAACTGTCTTTTCATCAACACTAATCTGCCATGGTGTACCGATAGCATCAGCTCTTCTGTATCTCTTACCGATTGAACCTGATTCATCATAGCTTGTCATAAAGTGCTTTTTGCACATTGCAAGAATTTCCTTAGCCTTTTCACTATGGAACTTCTTCTTAATAGGACAGATGTTTAGTTTAATTGGAGCAAGTGCAGGAGAAATCTTTAGTAGTTCTCTTGTGTCACCATTTTCAAGTTCTTCAATTCTATATGCTTCAAATAGAACTGCAAGAGTAATTCTGTCAAGACCATATGTTGATTCAATAATGTATGGTGTGAACTTTTCACCTGTTGTCTGGTTACAGTATTCCTGCTTCTTACCACTGAATTCAGCATGTCTTGAAAGGTCAAAGTCAGTTCTGTTATGAGTACCATTGATTTCACCCCAACCAAATGGGAATAGATATTCAATATCACAAGCTGCCTTTGCATAATGAGCTAACTTTTCATGGTCGTGGTGACGAAGCTTTTCACTTGGAAGACCTAGCATATTGAAGAATTCAATACCATAGTTCTTGAAGTATTCATAAATATCTTCATCATCACCATGCTTACAGAATGTCTGGAATTCCATCTGTTCAAATTCAATTGTTCTGAATGTGAAGTTACCAGGTGTAATTTCGTTTCTGAAAGCCTTACCAATCTGACCAATTGAGAAAGGTAGTTTTGTTCTTGTTGTTCTTAGTACATTTAGGAAGTTTACATATTCACCCTGTGCATTTTCAGGTCTTAGATAAACAGTGTTAGCAGAGTCATTTGTAACACCTCTCTGAGTAGCGAACATTAGGTTAAACTGACGAATATCAGTAAAGTTAGACTTACCACAATTTGGGCAAGGAACCTTGTGTTCCTTAATGTAGTTCATCATTTCTTCCTGAGTCATACCATCAGCATGAGCATTTTCGTCAAAATCATCAATTAGGTTATCTGCTCTGTGACGAGTCTTACATTCTTTACAGTCAACCAGTGGGTCAGAGAAACTCTGAACATGACCACTTGCTTCCCATACTCTAGGGTTCATAAGAATGTCAGCATCTACTTCATATGCGTTATCTCTCTTCTGAATGAAGAAATATCTCCAAGCATCTTTGATAGTATTCTTTAGTCTTGAACCTAGTGGGCCGTAGTCCCATGTGTTTGCAAGACCACCATAAATTTCACTGCCCTGAAAAATAAAGCCGTAATTATTACAGTAATCTACCAAATCTTTCATTTCAATCTTTTTAGCTTTGTTATCCATTTTGTGCCTCCATATTATAGTTAAAGACTTACCCTTTAATACTACTATTTAACTAGAATTATGTCAAGATTTTTAGAAGTATATTAGTTACAAATTTCTTATTTTTCTTTGTAAAACTCTTTTGACATATAAATAATGTGGTGTATAATGTAAGTAGAATAATATATAGAAGGTGGATATTATGTATAAACTAGTTGTTTTTGATTTAGACGGAACTTTAGCAAATACGCTTGAGGACCTTGCAAATGCTACTAACTACGGACTTGAAAAGGCAGGACTAAAGACATATCCTGTTGAAGATTACAAACAGTTGGTAGGTAGTGGTATTGTAAACCTAGTAAAGAGAGCAATGTCACCTGAAACTGATGAAAAGATTTTTGATATTGTAAAGGGTGGCTTTGACTATTACTACAATGCTCATTCAATAGACAAAACAACACCATATGAGGGTACAAAAAAGCTACTTAACGACCTTGAAGAAAAGGGCATTAAGACTGCTGTACTTTCCAATAAGCCTGATGAATTTGTTGCAAAGATTTTGGCAAAGATTTTTCCTAATCACAAATTTGCTTTTGCTTGGGGCAAAAAGCCTGAATTTGACATTAAGCCTAGTCCTGATGCACTATATGCAATGCTAAAAAAACTTAATATTAAAAAAGAAGAATGTATTTATGTTGGTGACAGTAATGTTGACTGCTATACTGCACAGAATGCCGGTGTAAAGTGTTGTGGTGTTAGCTGGGGATTTAGAGGCAGAAAAGAGCTTGAAGAAGCCGGTGCTGATGTTGTTATTGACAATGCAGATGAATTTTTGGAGAAATTTTCACTATGAAAATAAATTATCAAAAAAAGTTGGATAGGCTTATTGCCTATCATCAAAGTAAGGGTGAAGTGCCTACCCTACTTTTGCATTCTTGTTGTGCACCATGCAGTAGCTATTGTATAGAATACCTATCAAACTACTTTAAGATTACTGTACTGTACTTTAACCCTAATATTGGTGAAAAGTCAGAATACTTAAAAAGAAGAGATGAACAAAAGAAGTTAATCTCTAAAATGAAAACTAAGTATGAAGTAAAGTTTATTGATGGTGACTATAACCCTCAGGACTTTTATGATGCAGTAAACGGTTTTGAAAATGAACCTGAAAGAGGCAAAAGATGTGCAATCTGTTTTGCATTAAGACTTAATTACACAGGTAAAGTTGCTGAGCAAATCGGTGCAGATTATTTTGCTACTACATTAACTTTAAGTCCACTAAAGAATGCACACTTGATAAACGAAATAGGCAAAAATATAAAATGTAAATCACAGTACTTATGTTCTGACTTTAAGAAAAAGGAAGGCTACAAGAGAAGTATTGAACTTTCAAAGGAGTTTGAACTTTACAGGCAAAATTATTGTGGTTGTATTTTTTCAAAGAGAAATCGAAAGTAAATTTATAGTACTTACTGAAAAATGTAAGTGCTATTTTTGTAAGGAGTTTAGAAAACAACACTAAATAGCTTTTGTGTTGTTCAATTAATATGCTGAACCTTCTATAATAAAGTTACAAAATTAAAGGAGGTTCAACTATGAACACAGATAAAATCTATGCAGAATCACTTGTAAATGAATATTCAAAGAAAGCAACATCAAAGGTAGTTGCTTTGAGAAAACTTGACAAAAAGGCAAAAGCACCATCAAATATTTTTGCTTATACATTTGGTATTGTTTTTGCACTAATATTTGGCTTAGGTATGTGCCTAGGTATGAATGTTATTGGTGGCACAGTTGGTTTTATGGTGCTAGGTATCATTATCGGAATTATCGGTATGATCGGTATGGGTATCAATTATCCAATCTACAAAAGATTAAGAGAAAAAGGCAAGAAGAAGTATGCCTTTGAAATTATGCAACTTGCAAAGGAAATCGCTGAAGAATAATAGAAAGAGGGTGGACTTGTGAATAAGTCTGAAAGTAAGTATTTTAATACTGCCATAAAGATGGATAAGGCTTTTTTGGAGATTTTAGAGGAAAAGGACTTTGACTACATAACAGTTAAAGAAATTTGCAAAAAAGCCGGTGTCAACAGGTCTACCTTTTATCTTCATTATGAAACTATTGGTGATTTACTTGAAGAAAGTGTACAATATATAATAGATAAGTTCTTAGGATATTTTCCTAAAGAAAGTGAAAGTATTGCAAAGAATATACATAATGCTTCTTTAAATGAATTATACCTTATCACTCCTGAATATCTGAAACCGTATCTAACATTTGTTAAAGACAACAAAAAGTTGTTTTTAACTTATATTAATAACCCAACAACATTTAATAATGATAAAAATTATGAGAAAATGTTTACTCATATTCTTGAACCTATTCATGAAAGATTTAATATTCCTAAATCTCAACAAAAATATATTTCAGCTTTTTATATGGAAGGGTTAGTAGCTATTATTAAAGAATGGATAAAGAATAATTGTAAAGACAGTATGAAAGATATTATAGAGATTATGAAACGAGTAACACCCATAGAATTGTTAGAAAATAAAGGTACATTAAAATGAAATACAATGTATATGACCTAATATCTGATTGGCGAAATAATTATGAAACAAAGACTTTGATTAACTCAACTTTTTCTTTTTTAGTAACATTTTTATTTGCTTTATATAATGGTTTCTTAGGTTTATATTATGGTGCAGTATGGAACGGTAGCATTTGTTTTTATTATTTATTCCTTGTTGTGATTAGAGGAATAATAATTATCAGCGAAAGAAAATATCGCAAATCTAAGGATAAAAGATTTAGAAACAAAGTGCATTTATTAACTTCAGTAATTCTTTTGTTTATGAATTTATCATTGGTAGCACCCATAATCTTAATGGTACTAAATAAAAAAGAAGTAAGTATGAGTTTGATACCTGCAATAGCAGTTGCTTTTTACACCACAATAAAAGTAGTAAATGCTTCTTTAAATTTAAAGAAAACTAAGAAAGTATCTAATAAATTAGTTGTTGAATTAAGATATATTAATTTCATAGAGGCTTTGGTTTCAATTTTAACTTTGCAAAATACCCTTATTGCCGTAAAAGGTGAAAGTAATAAGTCAGATATGATACTCTTGTCGACAATCTCTAGTATCGGTATCTTAATATTTATTATAATAATTACATTGCTAAATTTCCGTAAAAGAAAAACTACTCTCAAATAATAACGAGAGTAGTTTTTTATTTAGGTTAATAAATTCTACATACTAAATCTTTTCATAAATTCTTCATAGTCAATTTTGCCAAGTGCAAAATTCATCATATTCAAGTATGACTTTTCATTTTTGGTAAGTTCCTTATTGTTGATACATTTATCGAGCAATTCTTCTTCATTTTCTAATGGAGAAAATACACTTTCTTTTTTAGCAAAAGCATAATAGTATCTTACACCGAATTTTCTCTGAGATACTGCATTAATGTGAATACCATCAGGGTTACAAGTAAGACCTTTAGCCGTAACAAAGTAACAGTTGTTTTCATTTTCAGCAAACTTCATTAATTCATCATTAATCAAATTATATTCGGTACACATTGAACCAAAACCTGATTTACCAAGATAGTCCCCTAATCCACCAATAATTAATGGAATATTCTCAGCATTAAGTTCTTTTCTTAATGTGTCAATAATTACTTTCAACTTTTCATAATAAGTTTTGTAACTGCCACCATAACTGTCACTTTCACCATGATGCCACAATATACCTATAAGTTCACTATCTTTTAGTGCAAATTTAGCCTCACTTACAGCGTGTTGAAACAGTACCTTGTCAACAGACCAATCATCAATTACACTGCCACCTTCAGCACAAGGAATAAGACCTAAATTATCATTTTCATTTTCCATACACCACATTGCAGAAAATGAACCTGCTAGGCTTATTCCGGAAACAGGACGGTCATAATTAATAGGCTCTGTCATAGTTTGCCATCTACCGTTTCTTAGCATTTGTATTCTTTCGTTACAAATCATAGGAACTTCATTGACAAACCCTCTACCTGCCATATTGGATTGACCAATCATCAATATTGACTTTGTCATTGCATTTACCTTGCTTTCTATAAATTTACCACACAAGATTTATCCTGATTATGTTACCATACATCACTTTCTTTTTCAACAACAAATTATATTCAATAGTCTAAATTTAAAACTATAATCTACAGTCAATGAGATTAATAAGTAATAATTAACAACAATTTTACAAATAAGCAAGTATATATGTTTATTTGTCTTGCTAATGAACAATACTTTTGTTATAATGATATTGTATATTTTGATGAAAGGGGATATTTACTTATGGACAAAATTGAGTATTGTCACATTCAAAATATAATATCCCAATATCTATCAAAAGATACAAGGGTTATGGATTTAAGGTGTGGTTATGACTACTTTTCAAAATGGATTAAGGAGAATAACTTAGCAAAAATTGTTCCTCTATCCCCTAAAGATTTGGAACATATTGACCACGAAAATCCATTTGTGGCTTACAACAACTTTATAAACGACAGTAGGAAAATTCCTACAAAGAATAAAGCTGATGTTGTTCTGCTACTGGGTCCACTATACACAATGGAAAGTGGCAAAAAGAGAACTCACATTCTTTCTGAAATTAAAAGGCTTGTTGCTACTGATGGAAAAGTTATTACCCTGAGCAAATGTAGTAACAAAAAAAGTTGCAGTGAAGAATTTTTGTTGGACAATGCCGGTTTTACTGTTGATAAAGTGGCTGAAATTCCTTTAAAGAATAATACAAGTGCTATAAAGGACTATGAAAAATACTACCTAACTGTTGCAACTCCTAAGCCGGTTATTACTGAATATGATGTACCACCGGAAGTTTATGTTCGTATTCCGGAAAGAATTGCTATTCAGCACAATATTAAAATCAAAGATATTTCACAAATCGAAAATGATGTTAATTCTCATAAAGAAAATACTTTTCATAAAAAGCACAATATTTTTTCTTTTAGAGAAATAAAAAGAAGTATTGAACCTATTTTACAGATTGGCAATATTAAGAAAAGCATTGACAGTACATTGCAACCTAAGTGGTATTTTTCTAATTTAGAAAAATACACTTGTGGTGTAAAGATTAAGCTACCTATTCTTTCTAAGGAAATTTCTAAAAATATTAACCAAGCTAAAGAATCTAAGCCTAATGACAACACAAAGGAATTAGCACCTAAGGAAGAAAAGAAAGAAACTAAGAAAATTAAAAAATCACATATCATCAAAATTTTCCCTAGCATTGACAAAAATCTTGTTGTTAGAAGTGACAAAAACAAGGTGCAACTTCCTAGTGTATCAACAAGTATTGATAGGTCTTTACAGATTAGAATTAAAAAGGTTAATCCTCTCTTTGACAAACCAAAAAGCAAAAAGAAAGGTACTAATAACTTAATAAAATAAAAAACTTTGGTTTTTATTTGCCAAAGTTTTTTCTATATAGAAAGGAATGATTGTTATGAAAATGGTTTCATGGAATGTTAATGGACTAAGAGCCTGTGTTACTAAAGGCTTTGTTGATATTTTTAATAAGCTTGATGCAGATATTTTCTGCTTACAAGAAACAAAATTACAAGAAGGACAGATCGATTTACCACTTGAGGGATACTATCAATACTGGAATTATGCTGAGAAAAAGGGTTACTCAGGCACTGCAATTTTCACAAAAAAAGAACCATTAGCAGTTACTAATGGCATAGGAATTGATGAGCATAACACTGAGGGCAGAGTAATTACCCTTGAATTTGAGGACTTTTTCTTTGTTACTTGTTACACTCCTAACTCACAAAATGAGTTAAAAAGACTTGATTACCGAATGAAATGGGAGGATGATTTTAGGGAATATTTACTGAGACTTAACAAGAAAAAGCCTGTTATTCTCTGTGGTGACCTTAATGTTGCACACAACGAAATTGACCTAAAGAACCCTAAAACAAACAGAAAGAATGCAGGTTTCTCTGATGAAGAAAGAGAAAAAATGACCACATTGCTTAATTCAGGATTTACCGATTCATTCCGTTATTTATATCCTGATAAAGAAGGAATTTACAGTTGGTGGAGTTATCGCTTTAATGCCAGAAAGAACAATGCCGGATGGCGTATTGACTACTTTATCACATCAGACTTTATCAAAGACAAAATAATTGATAGTAAAATTCACACAGACATTATGGGTAGTGACCATTGTCCTGTTGAACTTGATATTGATTTGTAATTCTAATATAGAAAATACATATAATTGCAACATAAAGGGACTACCGTTGGTAGTCCCTTTACTTAGGTTAGATTTTATAAAAAAGGAAATAGATTATTAACTATTATTAATTATTCGTAAGAAGCAACATCTGCCCAAGATAGAAGTAGTTCTCTCTCTTCAGGGTTACCCTTAACTGACTGAGATGCTGCAACAACAGGCATCCATTCTTGTACCAGCTGAATTGGAATATCAGCTTTCTTGCTAAATAGCTTTAGATACTTCTTAGCTAGTTCTTCATTACCGGCTAAAGTAAAGATTAGGTAAGTTCTTGCTGCATCAGCAGATGCATTACCCTGAGTTGCGTGTGACCAGTCAAGTACATATGGAACACCATCAGGTGTGATAATAATGTTACTTGGGTTAAAGTCACCATGGCAAACCTTGTGATGACGCTTCATACCGGAAACTCTAGCTTGAAGTTCAAATCTTGTTGTTGCATCAAGAGTAGTTTCGTCAATCTTTCTGGACATTTTGTCCCATAGCTTAGTTAGTAGAGGAGCTTTCTTGCCAAGAATTTCAAGTTGAATATCAACAAACTGATTTAAATATTCATCTTCCTTGTCAGGGTTTTCTTCCATTAACTGAGCAAGTGTCTTGCCCTCAATAAAGTCAGTTACGATTGCCCACTTACCGTCAATCTTTGTAACTTCGTGAATCTTTGGTATGTTAAGACCGGTTTCTTCTACTCGAGCCTGATTAAGAGCTTCATTCAGAATATCTGATTTTTTATAATTTTCATCAAAAACTTTGATACACTTGTCGCCGTCTTTGTAAATGACTTTGTCTTTTCTTTCAGCTAAAACTTTCTCAAATTTCATAAAATTCATCCTTTCAAATTTGATTTTAACACCTAAAGCTCTTTTGCTTTGGTTATATTATACAACTTTATTTTTTGTGCGTATAGTGTAATAATAACAGAAGATTAAAAAATATTTTTGTATAATAACACAACGAAAATTTGAAGTTTGTTTAGGTTTGTACAAAAGATATATATTATAATTATGCAAAGTCAACAAATATTATTCTTTAAAAGAATACAGTTTTTGATAATATTTTAACAATACCTTGTGCATATTGACGAAATTTTAACAATCTTGTGAAAGTATTAACATTCTTTTTACTTTTTTTAATAGACAAAACCGTAATTTATGTATAATTATTCTTTATATATACAAAAAGGTTCAGCACATTCTGCTGAACCTTTGTTTTATATTTAGATTAGCCCCAAACTTCTTCTGCAATTTCCTTAACAAGAGCAATCTTTGCCCACTGTTCTTCTTCAGTAAGTTTGTTACCGATTTCACATGATGCAAAACCACACTGAGGGCTTAGGTATAATCTGTCAAGTGGAACATACTTTGATGCTTCCTTAATTCTGTCAATTACTACCTTCTTGTCTTCCAACTTAGGTGACTTAGAAGTAATAAGACCAAGAACAACTTTCTTGTCACCTGAAACATACTTTAATGGTTCAAATGAACCTGAGCGTTCATCATCAAATTCAAGATAATAAGCAGACACATTTTCTCTGCCGAATAGTGGTTCTGCTACAGGATCATAAGCACCACTGCTAAAGTAAGCTGAGTGGTAGTTACCTCTACAAACATGAGTAGCAATAACCATATCTTCAGGTTTACCTTCAATAGCTAGGTTGTTTACTTTTAGTAGCTTTTCGCTGATTTCCTTAAAGTCAGCACCTTCACCGTAACGAGCAACACTGCCCTCTGCTACTAATACACCCCATGTACAGTCATCAAACTGAACATTTCTACAACCGGCATCATATAGGTCCTTAATAACCTTTCTATAACCCTTTGCAATATCTTCAATTAGTTCTTCATCTGTTTGATAGAACTTTCTTGTTGTTTCAAGATTTGCCGGAATAATCATCTGCTGGAAGAACTGTGCCGGTGCTGGGATTGTCTGTTTTGCAACAGTATTTTCATCTTCTAAAGCCTTAACAAATTTGTAGTGTTCTACAAATGGGTGGTTGTCTACTGTGATTTTATCACTTAACCATGTATCGTCAATTAGTGCCGGTTCACCATGGAACTGAACACCCTTTTCAGTTTTCTTGTGTTCAACACCATTAAATCCCCACATAAAGTCCAAATGCCAAGTTGCTCTACGAAATTCACCGTCTGTGATAACCTTTAGTCCGGCTTTCTTCTGCTTTTCTACTAGGTCGATAATAGCCTTATCCTCAACTGCTTTTAGTTCATCAGCAGTAATTTTGCCTTGTTCAAAATCTGCTCTTGCTTCTTTTAATTTTGCAGGTCTTAGAAAACTGCCTACAACATCATATCTAAAAGGAATATGTAAATTACTCATTTAAATTACCTCGCATTTCATTTTATGTTTCAATTATACAAGGTAAAATAATTGTTGTAAAATACATAAAAATAACGGTTAGCTATAGTTTCAAGCTATAGCTAACCGTTATTTCATATCTTTATTCTACATTAATATACTTACTTAGTGAACTAATATAATACTGAGCCATTTCGCTTTGGATAATATCATTATGGGTTAAGATACCTACACGCATAACCCCCTCTTTATCAAGAGGAATACTGACAATATTCTCACCATTTAATGAACTGTCAATAACACCACTACAAACTGTATAGCCGTTAAGACCGATTAATAGGTTAAACAGAGTTGCTCTATCAGTTACTCTAATATTCTTTAGTCGTTCTTCTGTGCTGAAAATTTCTTCTGAATAGTAGAAAGAATTATGCTCACCTTGTTCGTATGACAAATATGGATATGGTGCTAAGTCTTTTATTTTTACAGACTTTTTATTTGCTAATGGATTACTTGTGCTGACAAAAATATGAGGATTGGCAGTAAATAATTCTGTAAACTTTAGGTTATTACTTTTGAAGATTTTCCCCAATGCTTTTTCGTTAAAAGAATTAAGATATACAATTCCTAGTTCACTTTTCATCTTGGCAACATCATCAATAACTTCATAAGTCTCTGTTTCTCTCAGAGAAAAATCATACTCATCTTCCCCATACTTTTTGATTAAATCAACAAATGCATTGACGGCAAAGGAATAGTGCTGAGTTGAAACGCAAAACCTTTTCTTCTGCTTTACATTGCCTTTAAAAGCACTTTCAAGTAAACTTGCTTGTTCCAGCACTTGACGAGCATATCGCAGGAACTTCTCACCTTCTTGCGAAACAACAGTACCCTTATTTGTTCTATTAAAAATAGAAATATTCATTTCCTTTTCCAGTTCTCTAATAGCATTTGTAAGGCTAGGTTGAGAAACAAAAAGTTCCTTTGACGCTTTGCTGATTGTGCCTTTCTCTGCTACTGCTACAACATATTTAAGTTGTTGTAAGGTCATAAAATCTACCTTTCATTAGTTCTTTTGGTTTTGGCGAATTGTACCATCTCTATATGCTTTGATAAGTTCCTTTAGGTCCTTGATATTTTCTCTTAGCCTTTTACCGTTATCAGTATCACCTACAAGAATTCTCTTTTGGCTAACTTCCTTAGCTACCTGATTTGTCTGCATATCTCTGCCACTTCTAATTGTAGCATCTACAGACTTAAAAGGTTCATGGGCAGTTAGCATTAAACCATAGGAATTATAAATTAATGTGTAACCGGCAATACCTGTTACCTTATGATAAGGCTGACTAAATCCCCCGTCAATCAAAATAACCTTACCGTTACACTTAACAGGACTTTCACCCTCAGTATGATGAATAGGAACATGGCCGTTGATAATATGGGCATTTTCACCTTTTGCTCCAAATTCAGCAAAAATTCTGTCAACCATTTCATCATCATTAATTAGTTTATAATAAACATCTTTCTTTTCTTTATGGGTTGATTCATCTTCAATAAAGTATCTTTCAAATGTGGTCATTTTGTCACGACCATAAAGTGGAGAATCAGGACCATTCCATAAGTACCATAGAATATCCCTACCGGTTCTTCTCTCATCTTCATTTACTGAGAAAAATGCTTTTCTGGCACAACGCTCAATCTCATCATAAAGAGCCTTACCACACAAATCCTCACCAAAAAGATTTATCTTTCTAAATGTACCGTCCTCATTCATTGGCACACAACCATGGAAAAGAATGTTGTTGTTATAAACTCGATAAAGTCCACCTTTATTAAGTAATAACTTAATATGTTTCTTTAGTTTACCACAATTTATAAATGAATTTCTAAGTTTTGCAATAACAGATTGTTCTTCCTTAGTCAGCTCATAAGGATTGTCAAAATTAATAGTAGGGAAATTTTTGTCCAGAATTTCATATTCCTTACCATCTAACAAAACAGTACCTTTTTTAATATCAATCTTATCAAGTAATCTTCTGTTATCCATTTTGTATTCAGGGTGTTTTGCAATTAGCTGTCCCTCAAGTTTAAACTGAATAACAGTAATGGCTTTTTGCATTTTCATTGCAAGTTTTGTTTGGGTAGTCATACCTTGATTGTGTCTAAATCTAATGGCAAACTGCTCACAAGGGTCATCGGCATATTGCTCCATAGCAAAAAGTACAAGAGGCATCATACTGATACCGTAACCATTTTCAAGTACAGATAGGTTATCATACAAAATACTTGTACGAACAATATTTGCAATACAAGCAGTTTGTCCTGCTGATGCACCCATCCACAATACATCGTGATTACCCCACTGAATATCAAGACTATGGTAGTTAAGCAAACTATCCATTACAAAATGAGAACCGTAACCTCTGTCATAAATATCACCGATAATATGTAAATGGTCAATTACAAGTTGCTGAATTAGGTTAGACATTTCAATGATAAATTCATCAGCACAACCAATTTCTATAATTGTATTGATGATTTCGTCATAGTAGGCCTTTTTGTTTAGGACTTCCTTTTTCTCTGTAATAAGTTCCTCAATAACATATCTAAAGTTATCAGGCATAGCCTTTCTAACCTTTGAACGAGTATATTTGGAAGAAACTATCTGACATACAGAAACCAATCTGTATAAAGTTGTACGATACCAACTGTCATCAGCTTTTCCTTGTGACTTAACATAATCTAGCTTTTCGGATGGGTAATATATTAAAGATGCTAAATCTTCTTTTTGGTCTTCAAATAGAGTATCTCCAAATACATCATCAATCTTCTTCATAACTGCACCTGAACCGTTGCGAAGTACATGAGAAAAAGCTCTGTATTCACCATGAATATCAGACAAAAAATGCTCTGTACCTTTAGGCAAGTTAAGTATAGATTGCAAGTTAATAATTTCTGTTGCTGCACTATCTATTGTAGGATATTGCTTTGACAAACATTGTAGAAATCTTATCTTTTCCATATTGACCATCCTTTCTGCATACCTTTATTATATTATTACTTTATTAAATTTTCAATATTAATTATGTAAAATGTGATAGATTTCTGTGTGAAAACAACACTATATCTAAAAATTTCTTTTTGAAATAATCATATAAAAGAAAATCCCCTAGAAATCCAGGGGATAAATTATCAGCTTATTAAATTAAAAAAACACTAATTAAATCAATTTTTCTTTTTAACTGCTTTTACGATTAGGTTAACTACTACACATAGGATTAGTGTAATAAGCATATCCGGTAAAGTATTACCAACAATAATATCAACCTGCATTAGTAGTCTATAAACTACAAAGCCAACTACCCATACAAGTAGGTTAACGATAGAAACTTGTTTATTACTTCTATCTTCTTTTAAGATAAAGAAATCGGCAATTTGAATTGCAATCATAGGTGCAAATACAGAACCGATTAAATATAGGAAATCTGTAATATCGTCCATTGGGAAAATAATTGCACCGATTGTACCTATAACGGTAACTGCAACTGCCATATACTTACCCTTTAGCTTTGAGAAAATTGACTCAGCTGAAATACCGGCAGAATAAGCGTCTAGGAAAGTAGTTGTAACTGTTGAGAAGATAATGATTAGTAGACCTGCAATACCAAGACCTGCTTTAATCATAATCTGAGCAATATCACTTTCACCTGTAAAGATAGCTGCACTCATACCGATTACATACATCCAACAACTGATGATACCATATGTAATAGCACTTACTGCTGTAGCCTTAACAGGCTTTTCAGCTTCTCTTGTATAGTCAGAGATTAGTGGTAACCAAGATAGTGGCATTGCAACAGAAAGTTCAACTGCTGCACCAAATGTCATTTCGTCACTAATTGTTGAAGTAAATGTACCGTCATTAAAAATAACAAAGCAAAGAATAATTGTTAGGATAAACAGTGCTGACATAGCAACTGTATTTACCTTACCTAAATTCTTGATACCAATTAAAATCCATAGCACAATTAATGCACCGATAACTAAGCACCATACCCATCTGCCTGTATTGAAAATACTTGTAGCAGAAATTGCTCCGTCATAAATCATAATAGCTGTCCAACCAACAAGCTGAAGAACATTTAGTACTGAGAAAAGTAAACCACCCTTTGAGCCAAAGCTCTGCTTAACTGTTTCCATTGAGCTTTTTCTTACTTTACCACCGATTAAACCTGCAAAGAACAACATTAAACATCCAATGATATGTCCGATAATGATTGCCCAAATGCCTTTTTGAAAACCCAGCGGTGCAAAATATGTTCCTGTTAGAATTTCTGCCAATGAAACACCTGCACCGAACCAGATTAACCCATTTTCAAATAAACTTGTACCTTTTTTATTCATCTTTATTCTCCTTCTCTAAAACATAATCACTTGAAATATCAAATCCATGGTTCATAGGTCCACTACCCTTTCCAAGGTCAAGCATTGCACCTAATGCACCTGAAATATATTCCTTTGAACGAGAAACTGATGTGTCAAGGTCGTAACCCTTAGCTAGGTTTGAGGCAATAGCACTTGAAAGTGTGCAACCTGTACCGTGAGTATTAGGGTTATCAATTCTTTTACCATAGAACCACTTGTAACTGCCATTTCTATATAGCAAGTCATTTGCATCATTTACTTTGTGTCCACCTTTTAGTAGGACAGCACAGTTGTACTTTTCGCTAATAATTTTAGAAGCCTCAATCATCTCATCTTCATTAGTGATTTTCATTTCAGAGATAACCTCTGCCTCAGGGATATTTGGAGTAAGTACAGTAGCTAAAGAAAACAAATTGTTCTTTAGAGTTTCAATAGCATCATCACTAATTAGCTTTGAACCACTTGTTGCCACCATTACCGGGTCAACAACAATGTTCTTGGCTTTGTAGAAAGTTAGCTTTTCTGCAATTTTCTTAATAAGTGCTGATGAAGAAACCATACCTATCTTTACTGCATCCGGATAAATGTCTGTAAAGACTGCGTCAAGTTCTTTACCCAAAAATTCATCATCCACATCCATAATACCTGTTACGCCTAAAGTATTCTGTGCAGTTAAAGCAGTGATTGCACAAGTGGCAAAAACTCCATTTGTAATCATTGTTTTAATATCTGCTTGGATACCGGCGCCTCCACCGGAGTCACTACCGGCGATTGTTAATGCTGTTCTCATAATAATCTCCTTTTTCGCATTAATTATTTATAGTGACAGAAGGTGGTGCCCCCAATCTGCCACTTTACTAAAGTCTTGTATGTAATATTTTACAAGGCTTTGTATACTATTTTTATTTTTCATTTCAGCAGGGTCATATACTCCTACCACTTTGAAGTTTGCTTTTTCTGCTGTTTTGATGGCAAATAATGCATCTTCAAATACCAAAGTTTCTTCCGGTTTTGTACCTAAAATTTCTGCACATTTTAGGTAAATATCAGGATAAGACTTACTCTTGCCTACTGTTTCACAAGTTAGAATATCTATGAAGAAATTACGAATCTTTAGCCTTTTAAAGGCTTTATCAATCTGGTTATAGTCACTTGAAGTGGCAACAATCATTTTGATATTATTCTTTCTAAGAAATTTAAGTAAATTAACTACTCCATTCTTAGTTTGTACTTCATGAAGATAAAAATCATTTATTATAGAAAGCACACCTTCAATTATTTCTTCTATAGAATTATCAAGGTAGTAATTGTCTATCATATACTTTGCTCCCTCAGTTAAACTCATAGAGTAAAGTATCTTCCCTAAGCCTTCCTTTGGAATCTTGTTCTTTTTTCTAAGATAGATTGCACCTACATCATTCCATATACCCATAGAATTCAGTATAGTGCCATCTACATCAAATATTGCTCCCTTAATCATTGTTTACTGTTTTTAAAGTTTCTGCTTTTAATTCTTTTGTAGCATTTTCAATATCTTTTTGAGCGAAAATTGCACTGATAACTGCAATACCAACTATACCTCTACCGGCAAGTTTTTTTACATTATCGTGAGTAATACCACCAATTGCAATTACAGGAATTGAAACTGCTTTACAAATTCTTTCAAGTTCATCGTGAGAAACTTCCTCAGCGTCATCCTTTGAACCTGTTTTAAAAACTGCACCAACACCTAGGTAGTCAGCACCATGCTTTTCAGCAAGTAGTGCTTGTTCTACTGTTTGAGCTGAAACACCAATGATTTTGTCATCACCCAGAATTTCTCTTACATTCTGTGCTTCCATATCACTTTGACCAACATGAACACCATCAGCATTAATTTCCTTTGCAATTTCTACATTGTCATTAATTACAAATGGTACATTGTATTCCTTACAAAGTTTCTGAATTTTCTTTGCTTCTTCTAGGAAAGAACCTTCATCAAGTTTCTTTTCTCTTAGCTGAATAAATGTTGCTCCACCTTTAAGAGCCTTTTCTACTTGGCTATAAAGAGTTTCACCATTTAACCAATGTCTATCGGTTACTGCATATAGAAGTAAATCTTTCTTATCGCAATTCATACTTTGCTCCCTTATTTAATGTTTCACCATCCATATTATAGATAGCATCAATAATTCTGTTACGGTATGTTGAGTTACCGTCACCCTCAACCATTCTTGTTTTTGCAATTTCACCTGCAAGACCCATTGTACAAACTGCTGATGCTACTGCTTCAAGTACATTGTCAGGATTAGCTACAATAAATGCAGTTGTCATACCTGAAAGCTGACAGCCTGTACCTGTGATTTTGCTCATATCAGCTTCACCGTTACGGATTACATAGCACTTTTCACCGTCACTTACAAGGTCAATAGCACCTGTAATTGCTACTACTGAGTTGATGCTCTTTGCAAAATTCTTTACAAACTTTACTGATGAATCAAGGTTATCTTCTGTAACAGTATCTGCCACATCAGCATCAACACCCTTAGTTGTGCCACTACCTAAGGCAAGAGTTTTGATTTCTGAAATGTTACCACGAACAACATCAAACTTAATTTCTTTCATTAGCTTAACTGCAGTATTTGTACGAAGTGCAGATGCACCGGCACCTACAGGATCAAGAAGAACCTTGTGGTTAAGTTCATTTGCCTTTTTACCGGCAATAAACATACCCTCAATTGAACGCTTATTAAGTGTGCCGATATTAATATTTAGACCACCACAGATTGATGTAATATCTGCTACATCATCAGGTTCATCAGACATAATAGGACTGCCACCACAAGCAAGAAGTACATTTGCAACATCATTTACTGTTACATAGTTAGTAATGTTGTGTACAAGTGGAACACTTTTTCTAACATTATCAAGGCAATTACCTAACATAATTGTTACCTCCAAACATATAAATTAAAATATTTTACATACAAAAACGGGCATACCAAAGGCATACCCGTCAAATAAGTCAATTATTTCCCTACGCTGGCATTATCCAAATCAGGTACTAGGTCGAAGTTGTCAACTTCCTCTCAGATTGCTAATTTGCAAACTCCCTATTTATTAATATACTACTAAATGTAGAATTTTGTCAACTGTAAAATAAAGAAACATACCCTAATACTAATTAAGGTATGTTTCTATAAATCACTTAAAATTTTACTTTACTTTAACTTTTAGTCTTAGCACATTTACACCGTTAACTCTAATCTTTAGAGTAGTTGTGCCTTTCTTTAGTGCTTTAACCTTAATAGAAGTTGTGTTAGCCTTTGAAACAATCTTTGCAACCTTAGTGTTAAAGTTAACTAATATATATAATTTGCAGTAATTTAACAAATAATTTCAATTTTACTACCTTTATTAGGGGTTTTGGTAACAACAATCTGTTTATCAATTCTATCCTTTAGTTCTGTTACATGGGAAATAATACCTACAAGTCGGTTACTGCCGGAAAGTTTAATAAGTACATTCATTGCTTGTCTTAATGATTCATCATCAAGTGAACCAAAGCCTTCATCAACAAACATTGTGTCTATCTTGATACCACCGGCTGAGGACTGAATTTCATCAGAAAGACCCAAAGCTAATGAAAGTGCTGCCTTAAAGGACTCACCACCGGAAAGTGAGCTAATTGCTCTTTCACTGCCACAATGATGGTCATATACATTAAGGTCAAGTCCGAATTTAGTTCTGCCATCACTTGACTCTGTTTGGCGAACCAACTCATACTGACCACTTGTCATTTCCATTAATCGCTTATTTGCTTTAGCTAGAATACGGTCAAAGTAATTTAACTGTACAAATGTTTCAAGTTCCATCTTATTAACACCGATACCACCATTGGCTGTACTTGCAAGTGGTGAAATCAGCTTAAATTCTTTTTCAGCCTTGATAAGATTTTCATTTTCTCTCTTTACATTAGCCAAAACATTTGTGTTAGCAGAATATCTATAATTAATGGCTTTAGTTTCATTAGATAAATCACTGATAGCCTTTTCAGTTTCATCTCTCTTGATTTTAACCTTATCTATATCCTGTACCTTATCTATCTTTTCAAGTTGACCTTTTAATGCTTTGATTGATGCATCGGTTGCTGAAATCAATTTTTCATACTGATTATATTTTTCTAATACAGAATTATAATCAGCTTTTTCAGCATTTATAACTGCATTAATACTGTTAATCTTCTTAACTGCTTCACTTTCACTACCAAACTGTAATTCTTTCTTTAGAGAATTATACCGCTCTTTATAAGAAGTAATAGCAGATTCACAAGACGCTACTGCCATCTTTACTACAGTAATTCGCTTATTCAGTTCATTGATTTCATTATTCTTTTCAGGAATAATTCTTTCAAGTTCCTGCTTTCTGTTACTCTTTATTTGTAATGCTTTTAATGTTTTGTCTAGCTTAACATAATTATCTGCTAAATCAGAAACCTCTTTCTTAATAATTTCAAGGGCATCAAGCAACTTGTAATCACCTAATATTTCTTGAACCTTTGTTTCAAGGGCATTTGCCTTTTCCTTTAATTCACCATGTTTGCTAAAAACATTTTGTCTTTCAGCATCAACAACTTTTTGATACCTTTCATAATTGTTCTTTGCTGACTCAACCATTTCTTTAGTTGGTGCATTAGGCAACTTAACTGCTTTATGAGGATGGACTGTTGAACCACATACAGGACAAGGCTTATTTTCTTCCAAACTATCAGCCAAAACACCGGCTTGGTCATTAAGATAGGCTATACTTAAATTGTCGTATTCATCCTTGTAACCATTGGCAACCTTCAACTTATTTTCAAAATCAGTTTTGACAGTAATGTATTTTTCTTGAAGTTTTTGTAGGTTTTTAATTTCCACTTCTATACCTCCAAGTACTTTACCTTTTTCCTTAATGCTTTCCATTTGATTAGAAATTTTCTCTATCTCAACTTGAACATTACCCATTGTTTCAAGTTCCTTAGAATTCTTTTCAACCTCTAGTGAAAGGCTTTCAGCTTTATCTGATAATTCTTTTACAGAATTTTCATTCCTCTTTTTCTCAATGCTTTTATTCTGTAACTGACTGCTTAGAGAGTCAAGTTCCTTATACTTAGGCAAGGTATTTTGGATTTTGCCAATCTCTTGTCCAAGTTCAGTCCATCGCTTTTCTTTGTTCTTTTCTAGTAGTTCAGCCTTTGAACTTTTCAAACTAGTATTTAGATTAGCTAAGTTTTCGGAATTAGTTTTAATCTTATGAGATAATTCTACATAAGAATTATAATTTTCTATACTTTTATCCAGAGAAGTCTTTTGGCTTTCTAATTTCTCTTTCTTTTCTTCTAATGCTTTTAATTCTTTTTCATCATTAGAAATGAGGTTAGTTAGAAAGTTCTCAATCTCTTCTATATTTGGAACTACACTTTTTGCCTTTTCAATTAAGGCAACATTATCCTCTGTTTCTTCACAAATTGTACCGTCAATATACTGCTGTACACTTAACCTCTCTTGTTTCAATTTACTGTCCACAATACTCTTTTGGGCAGATAAGGCTCTTTGTAAGGTTTCATATTTTTCTGTTTTGAAAATATGTCTAAAAATCTTCTGCTTTTCAGTTGTACCGGAAGTAAGTAACTTTTTGAATTCACCTTGAGCCAACATAACAATCTGTGAAAACTGATTTTTATCTAAACCGATAATTTCTTTTATCTTGGTATCAACTGCATTTTTGGAAGAAACCACACTACCATCGGGATAAACAAGCTCAGCATTAGTAGGTTCTTTTACAAAGCCATCTCCCCTTTTCTTAGGTCGCAAATACTCAGGGTTTCTCTTAATTTGATAAACCTTACCACCATATTCAAATTTCAGTTGAACCTCTGTTTTAGTTTCAGGGTCGGCATACTTTGACCTTAGGGTTTTGTTTTCACGACCATCTGTACTGGCATCTCCATAAAGGGCAAAATGAATAGCATCAAAGATTGTGGTTTTACCTGCACCTGTGTCACCTGTAATTAGGTAAAGTCCACTTTTGCCTAGGCTTTCCATATCAATAGTAACTGTATCTGCATAGGACTCAAAGGCTGATATTGTAATACTTAATGGTCGCATTAGTTTTCCTCCCAAATCTTATCAATTAAGTTTCTCATAATTTCTTCTTGTTCTTCACTCATATCTTGATTATTCTGTTGTTTAAAAAGATCGGCAAAAAGTTCAAAGGGACTTTTACTTTCAATATTTTCTATAGCATCAACAGTACCACTACCTCTTGTTCGTAGGTTATCATAATCAAGTTTCATAATATTGGGATAAATAGACCTTAGCTTACCGATTGCATCAGGAATATCCTCCTCATCAGTTAAAGTGATATGTAGGTAGTCCTCTGTGTTTGTACTTTCATAATTACTCTTTAGAGTTAGTTCATAATAAGTACCACGAATTTCTCTCATATCTCTCAATGGTGTTAGTGGGATTTTGGAATACTCTATATTTCCCTTATCATTAAAATCCAGGATAGTAACTGACTTAATATTCTTAGTCTCTGAGAAAGAATACTTTAGTGGTGTGCCACAATATCTAATGTTATCTTTACCTACAGTTTGTTCTCTGTGGATATGACCAAGTGCCACATAGTCAAAGCCATCAAATACTTCACCACTAACATTGTCAGTACCACCTACTATAATATCCTCAGACTCAGAAAGTTCAGCACCTGTAACAAACTGATGAGTAACAAGAATATTTCTCTCACTAAAATCTACATTCATATTGTCAATTGCAACTTTTACTGCATCGGTATAATTTTCAATATTTTCATCAGGGAAATATCTTCTAATATCAGCCGGTCTAACGAATGGCAATAGATAAAAGTTAACTTCTCCATAATCATCATTTAATGTAATAGGCTTAACATTGCCATCATAAACAGGTGAAAGAAAAATTTTATTTTCCGTCATCATTCTGCCACCATATGATATGCGTTCAGGACTGTCGTGGTTGCCACTAATAACAAATACATTTACATTTCTACTGGACAACTGATATAAGAATTCATCAAAAAGTTCTAATGCCTCATTAGGTGGTAGTGACCTATCATATACATCTCCTGCAATAATGACAGTTTCTACCTTTTCATCATCTATTATCCGTAAAATTTCTTTTAGAATATTTATTTGGTCTTGTAGCATTGAATATTCATTTACTTTCTTACCAATATGTAAGTCACTTAGGTGCATTATTTTCATAGAACTTCTCCTTTAAATAATTTTCACTTTATAATCATTGTATCATTTGTTTACCGAAAAGTGTTGTGATTTGCAAGACTTTTTATAAATTATATTAAAATTATTGATGTTCATACGGTATATTATCTCTGTATCTTATTTCTTTTAATGCTTTCATCATTTCTTTTTCATCTAGATTTTGATTAACTAAATCAAATATTTCATTTATTCTTTTTTCAGAAGATAACAAACCATCTGCTAGTTCACACATTAATTTTTCTGTATATCGTTCCATACAAACTATAATAACATGACAAAAATTTTTATCCGAACCAACCATAGCAATTCACTCTTTCTAATCTATATAAATTCATATTAATATAATACCACATTCACTGTCCCAAATATGGGACTTATCTTCCATATTGATAATTTAAATAAGAATAAATAAAATTATATACTTTTTGCACAAAAATATTGATTTTATATATTGTTTTATAGTATAATAATTTTATAATTAGTTTGGAGGAGATGGAATGAAAAAGCACACAATAGCTAATAATTTTCTGTACTACTTATTTTGTGGATTTAGTGGTGCAGTAGTTTCTCTTATAGTATGGTTATTTTTAAAGCTGATGAACTACGGTATTCATTTACTGTGGAATGTTGTACCTAGCAATATTGACTTTAAGTTTTACACACTTATTGTTTGTACAGTAGGTGGTATAGTTCTTGGAATATGGCAAAAATACACTAACGCTATACCTGATGAACTTGATGAAGTTATGAAGAAAGTTAAGAAAGACAAATTCTATCCTTACAACAGAGTTCTTTTCCTATGTGTTTCTGCTTTATTGCCTTTAGTCTTTGGTGGCAGTATTGGTCCTGAAGCCGGTCTTACCGGTGTTATTGTAGGTCTTTGTTATTGGGCAGGTAGTCATATGAAAGATGCAAAAAGCAAAATTCCCGAACTTATGGAAGTTGGAATCAGTGCTACCCTTAGCGCAGTTTTTTATGCACCTTTATTTGGTCTTGCATCTGTCAGTGAAGAAAGACTTGACAGTAAAGACAAGCCTGACCTTGTACGGTCAACAAAAATCATTTCAAATATTGTTGCAGTACTTTTTGCCGGTGGTACTTTGCTAGTGCTAAACTCAATATTCGGTGGTGGTATGGGATTGCCTAAACTTGGTGGTGAAAGTATCTCTACTGCTGAATATTTACTTGCAATACCTCTCTCTATTGTTGGGATAATTTGTGGCTTTATATTTGTAATGGCTGAAAAGTTCAGTGAAAAAATTTTCAAAGTAATTCAAGGTAAGTGTGGCATTATAGTCAGCACAACTCTCGGTGGTATTATCCTAGGTGTTGTTGGTACATATTTTCCTTTGTCAATGTTTTCAGGTGAAGAAAGTATCAATGTACTTAAAGATGGCTATATAAAATTTGCACCTTGGGTACTTATTGGTAGTGGACTGTTAAAATTATTTTTAACTAACATTTGCATAAAGTCAGGTTGGAAAGGTGGTCACTTCTTCCCTGTAATTTTCTGTGGTGTTAGTATTGGCTTTGGTATCGGTATGCTAACAGGTCTTGATGTTGCATTTTGTTCAGCTGTTGTTACTGCCGGTTTACTCGGTGTAACAATGAAAAAGCCTTTGGCAGTTACAATGCTACTGTTACTTTGTTTTGATGTTAATGTTATCCCTTGGGTATTACTTTCTGCTTTTATCGGTAGTGTAGTTCCTACAAAAATTTTCAAACTAAATAAGACTGATAAATAAACATAATACCCTTATTACTTCTACCGTAATAAGGGTATATTTATTTTAAACTTTTATGATACTATTTTTAAATTATATTTAATTGAACGCAAAAATTTCATATGATAAAATATAATAAATAATAATATACATTATAGAAAAGGAGATTAAAATGAAACATAGTAAAAAGTTACTGTCAATATTACTGGCAATAACTGCAACTGCATCTTCATTACCTTTTACTGCTATATCGGCAAATATGGCTACAGTTGATACTAAAATGGTTTCTACTATAAAAAGCAAATTAAATGATGATGGTAGTATCAGTTACATAAAGGATAACGGTAAAGAAGTATCTGTTGAGTCACTTAATGATACAAAAAGTACAAAAGCTACTTATCCAAAAAAGTATGACTTAAGAGATTATAAAAGAGTTACTAAAGTAAAGGATCAAGGTGATGATGGTTACTGTTGGTCATTTGCTTCTGCTGCATCTATTGAATCTAACATTCTGTCAAACCCTAGCCTATCAAAAAAGATTGGTGACAATCCATCAGAAAAGCTTGACATTGCACAAACTGCAACACCTTATTACATTATGACAAATACTGATGATGAAAATTCACCTTTTTATAATGACTATTTTTATGATGAATACAAAGGTTCATATGGTGGTTGGCCTGTTTATGTTGCACAAGGACTAAACTGTGGTTTCGGTACTTATCCTGAAACATTGATGCCTTATGAAAATTCACTTCTTGGATATTCCGATACACTTAAATATTATTCTGATTATCACCTAAAAGAATATAATCAGCTTAGCAATGATGCTAATACATTAAAAGACAACATTATAAATAACGGTGCTATCGGAGTATATTATTACAATTTATCTCGTTGTTACTCTAAAGATACATTTTCTTATTGTGATAGCAAAAAAGAAATCGAAAAAGGCTATGAACAACCTCATGTTGTAGCAATTGTTGGTTGGAACGATAATTATAGTCGTAACAAGTTTGACGGTGCAGTAAAGCCTAAGAACAACGGTGCTTGGCTTTGCAAAAACAGTTGGGGTACTGACAATCAAGACAAGGGATATTTTTGGCTATCATATGAATGTACAGACACTCAATTCTTTCAATTTATAATGCAAGACAACTCAGCCTATGACAATGAATATCAGTTAGGTTACTACTATGGAGCTGCAGTAAATGTTGATAAGTCAGCAAATATATTTACTGCTAAAAGTGATGAAGAAATCACTCAGGTTAGCTTTGGCACAAGTAGTTCATACACTTACGATATTTCTGTTTACAAGCTAAACAAAAATTACAAGTCACCTACTGACGGTACAGTAATTGCTAAAACAAGTGGTAAAGCCGACAACATTGGTATTCACTACATTGACCTACCTAGTGGTGTAAAGGTAAATGCAGGTGATAAATTTTCTGTTGTAGTCAGTAGCAAAGGTAAATATTATATTACTGTTGATGATATAAAAGATAAACCACATAGTAGAAAAAATTCTTACTACTATGTTGGCAACAAGTGGGTTGACTCTACAACCCCTTCACTTGGAATTTACTACTCTTCAATAAAAGCCTTTACTAAAAATCTTGATAATAATGTAAAGGTAAAGAATGAACTTTCAGAAAACATCAACAAGGCTGAGAATACAAAATATCCTGAAGAAGCTCTAAAGGAAGATGTTACTGCACTTAATACAGAAATTGAAAAGGGCAAGGAACTTTTAAGTAAAGAAAATGTATGTGCTTCTGACCTTAATAATTCTACTGCCTTAATTAACTACAGATTACAAAACTTAGTTAACAGTGTTTATCACATTAACAGTATAGATGACTACAACAAATTGACAAAAGGACTTCGTTCAGGGAATATTTCACCTAGTAAAATTATTCTAAATACAGACCTTGACTTTGAAGGCAGTTATATTAAAGATTCTTTATCTAACTGCCTAGGTAACTTAACTGTTCAATTCATCGGTAATAATCATACAATCAAAAATGGTAAATTACCTGTATTTTCTGATATACAAAAAAATATGTATCAAAGTTTCTTCGGTAATTTAAAGTCTTCAAGTGTAACAGACCTACACTTTGAGAACATTACTGCTGATGGTACAAATAGTGTTTCTATTGTTTCTAACTCAATTATCAACTCAAAGTTAGACAATGTAACAGTAAGTAACTGCAAAATCAATTTAGACAAAAATACAACTGAACAACATTCAGCAGGTATTGCATATTCCTTTATCTCATCTTCCCTAGTAAATTGTTCTGTAACCGATTGTGAATTTTATGGTTATAATGTATTTGAAACAGTTGACAGCAGTGATGATTGTATCTACTCGAACAACAATGCTACTAACAACAAGATCGCATCTTACTATGAAATAGGTGTATATGACAATAATGCTGACAAACCAAAGGACATTTACATTAACTGTAGTTCTTTTTCAGAAAATTATGTTTGTGAAAAAACTACTGATAACAAAACAAGAATTAAGGTTTATGCTGATGATTTCACAATAAATGATGACGATTGTCCTAAGGCTTTAACTAAAGGTAATGACGGTTACTACTACATTAACATTGATGAAATCAGTGCTAGAATCGGTGTTAATGTAACAACTAACTACAGTAAAGAAGAGTCAGCATATCTATATAGAGTTGATTTAAAAACCAGACAGGCTACACTAAAACAAGTTAAGCTTAAAGACTCAACAATCAACTTTGCATTACCTGAAAATATTTGTGGTGAAAAAATTGTTGGTACTGAGGATGGAATTTTTGAAAATAGTGAATTCACATATGATATACAAAACCTTACAATTCCTAATAGCTACACATTCATCGGTAATGACTGTTTTGTGCAGTTAAGTAGTTTACAAACAGTAACAATAGGTAACGGTATTAAGGTTATACCTTACTCAGCTTTTTCTGACAAAGCTAATCTCCGTTCAGTAAAATTAGGTACAAGTGTTGAAGAAATCGGTAACTCTGCATTCTTAGGTGACTCAAACTTAAAGTCAATTATATTGCCAAATTCACTAAAGAAAATTGGTGAAAACGCATTCCAACAAACCGGTATCACAAACTATACATTAGGTGAAAATGTTACTAAGATTGGTATTGATTCAATAGGATATACCAACCTAAGTATTCCATGGGAAAATTACAGAACAGTAAGACTTCCTAAAGTAATCATCAATGGATATACTGATGCAGTAAAAAATTATGCTAAGAAAAACGGTTTTACTTTTAATGATTTAAGCAAAAATAAACCTATTACAACAAAATACAACTTTAACATTACTAATCCTAAGAGAGGTGATGTTAACCTTGACGGTTATATTAATGTTAAGGATTCATCACTGATTCAAAAGTATCTACTTAAGAAAGTTAAGCTAAATGATTTACAACTTTATAACTGTTCGGTAAAGGGTTGTGAAGAAACATTGACAGTTAAAAACGCAGTTGCAATTCAAAAGTATTTAGCTAAAAAGATTTCTACAATTACACCTTTTGAACCGGCAGGATAAAAGTTAGCTAAACAACCTATACAAAAAGTATAGGTTGTTTTTCTTTAGGAAAAAGTTATATTTCATTGACTAATAATTTTTCTGTTGATATAATTTTATTAGATAATGAGGTGGTCTTATGAAGAAAACTAGGTTACTGAAAATCGTTCTAAAAAGGACAGGTGCATTCAAACTACTATGTTCTTATATTGTAGTTTTTGTTGCAGTAAGCATTGGCATTATGATTGTTGAACCTAACATAAACAGACTTATTGACAGTCTATGGTATTCATTTAGTGTAGCAACAACTATTGGCTTTGGCGACATAACTGCAGTTACTTTAATAGGTAGAATTCTCTCAATTTTCCTTTCAATATGTTCAATACTGATTATTGCAGTAGTACCGGGTATTATCACCAGTTACTACATAGAAAGTACAAAATTAAGGGAAAAAGAAAGTAGTGCAAAGTTTCTTGATGACCTAGAAAGACTACCTGAATTATCAAAGGAAGAACTTACTGCTCTATCTGAAAGAGTTAAAAATTTTAACAAGAAAAAGAAATAATATTCATATTAAGGAGAAAAGATATGAAAATTGTAATAGTAAACGGCAGTCCAAGAAAAGGCAACACCTACTCAGCTATTAACGCATTTGTTGAAGGTGCAAAGGATAACAACGACATTGAAATTATCGACTCATACAAGCTAAAGATTAGTCCTTGTGTAGCTTGTGGTACTTGTGAATGTTACAAGGGTTGTGTAGCAAAAGATGACAGTAACCCTACTGTTGATAAATTAGTAAATGCTGATATGATAATATTTGCCACACCTGTATATTGGTGGGGAATTACTGCACAGATAAAGTTAGTAATTGACAAATGCTACTGCAAAGGTGCTTTGCTAAAGAATAAGAAAGTTGGAGTTATTGCAATCGGTGGTTCACCTACAACTAATGTTCAGTATGAACTGATTGAAAAGCAGTTTCAATGTATTGGTGATTACTTAGATTGGGATATTAAATTTCACAAATCTTTCTTTGCAAGTGAAAAAGATGACCTACTAAAGAATGAAAGTGCTATAAACGAACTTAAAACACTGGGTAAGGAAATTTAATTTTTTATTTATCCATATAAAAAGGAGCAACTTTAGTAGTTGCTCCTAATTTTTTACTGAGTAATGGGACTTGAACCCGTACATCACAAAAGCTAGGCTAATTTAGAATTAACCTAGCTTTATTTTATTATTTAGTTAAATATTCTAGCAATGCTTTACAACCGTTATAAATATCATTGTAGCATTTTTCAAAATCTCCGGTATACCATGGGTCAGACACATCTCTATCACTACCTGTATAACTCATTAGCTTGTGAATTTTATTATCCGGATCACCCTTTAAAATTCTACTCATATTTCGTACATTGTTACTATCCATAGGAATCAGCAAATCATATTTTTCATAGTCAGATTTTTTAATCTGTACTGCTCTCTTTCCACTACAATCAATGTTGTGTAAATTTAGAATTTCCTTTGCCGGTGGATATACAGGATTGCCAACGCCATTCCATATTTCTTCTGTACTGGTAGCTGACGAAGTAACTACAAAGTCACCTTCAAGACCTTTCTTCTTTATCATATCTTTAAATATAAACTCTGCCATTGGTGACCTGCAAATATTACCATGGCACACAAACATTATCTTTGTCATTATATTTTCCTTTCATTTTAGGTTTGACTATTTCTTTAATTGTACCACAAAAAGAAAATTCTTGCTACAAAAAGCCTACTCAACAAAATGGCTCTATATCAATAAATTATGAGTAATGCAATAAAATAAGTATAGGTAAAAATTATCCAAATTTCATAAATCAATTATTACAATTTAATTATGTAATACTTCAAATTGTTATTACCTATCCAAGTAACTTTATAACAATTATTGATTAGTATTTCTTCATTCTTCTTACCAGTAGGTTTTATTATTGTTCCTTGAATTAATTTCTGTCCTCTGAAAAATGAATATATACCATCTTGCTTATTACCGGAATAAAAATTTTTGTCACTAACCAATGTTAAACAATAAGTGCCTTTGAAACCTCTTTCCCTGAGTTCTTCCATAAATTTTATATCTTTTACACAAGAAAACATTTGCTCTGGGTATTGACCATTTTGAGGATATTTTAATTCTATGGCATACTTCTCACTTTCATTATATATAACAATATCCATCTCGTGCTTTATTGTTGTATTAATATTGAAAAACTTAGTATTTCTTTCAAATTGTATTTTATAATTAGTTAGTTCATTACGAAGAAAAATACCCAATTCATGCTGTAAACTAAATTCATTATAAACTTCAATTTTTTCTTCTAATATAAGTTTCATAAAGCTATTCATAAGTGTTACTAAATTCATTTCTACACACCCCACACGATATTTTTATAGTTTAATTATTCCTAAAATTTATTTTAATTGTACCACAAAAAGAAAATTCTTGCTACAAAAAGCCTACTCAACAAAAGTTAAGTAGGCTTAAATTTAGGTATTAAGTTAAATTACTTCTGCACATATTCCTCGATTTGGTCATAGTTTAGGTTATTATCTCCACCATAAATTTGAGTAAACGGAACCAGATACTTAACCTTATTTGAGTTATCCGTTTTTATTTCAAATATAGGGCTAAATACCATACTGTCTGCACTACTTGCATTACTATTAATTTTAATGTAATAATCAAGCTGTTTACCCGGAGTGAACTTTACATTCTTTTTGTAAGTATATTTAAATTGGTCATTATCACCGGAAACTAAGCCCTTTACTGTAAAAGTTTTTTTGTTAGCTTCAAGAAAAGAATAACAAGCTTCATTGTTGGTAATCTCAGCACTGATACCTTGCTTAATATCTACAGACTGACCATTTACATAATTAAATGATACTTTACCAATAGGATACTTAACAGTTTTTCCACCATTTTTATACACTAAATTTGTAATAGTATATTTACCCTCAGTGGAAAATCCAACTTTAAATGACACTACATACTTTGTTAAATCATTATCTTTTTCCGGATGGTCAGCAACAATAACATCTTTAACAAGTACATTATCATTATCAAAACTTAGTTTGCTAATATCATCTAAAAACTTTGTGTTACTGTTAAAAGCATATACTTCTGTTCTAAATGTAGATTGGTCATTGGTTGTATTTTCACTTTTAAGTACACCAATAGAACCATACAGTTTACGGAAATAAACACCTTTAACCTTGTCGGATGTTGATGTCTTTTGGGTGTTGTTATCTTTGGTTGGTTGATTATTGTAAACCAACACACCTATACAAATTGCCAATGCAACTACCAGTACAGATAATACACCAATGATAATCTTACTCTTTTTCATAAATTTTTCCTCCTTTAATTTAAGTTGTTTTAACTTTGATTACATTATAAAGTGGAAAGTTTATTTATACAAGAAACTACAGGTTTCATTAGATTTGCAACCTATAGTTGCGTGAATATTCGCGTCATATTTTGTGTATTACTCTTTCATTTTAAATAAAACAATGTTATACTTAAGGTGTAAAATTAGAAAATAATTAATATATAAACAACAATAATAGAAAGGAGAAATAAATGAAACTATTTGTTGATGACAAGAGGGATGCCCCATCAAAAGGCTATGAATCTGTAGGTACATATAGCCAAGCAATTACGTTACTAGGCATTATGCCATTCGATTTTATTGACCTTGACTACAGTTTAGAGGAAGAAAAAACCGGTCTGGACATATTAAAATGGATGTACAAAAACAATGTTACTGTACCACACATTAACATTCATTCCAGCAACATTGAAGGTCGCAAGGAAATGCTGATTTATGCTGAAAATCATTTTCCTGACACCACTGTTACATACTTTATCGCAAAGTAAATACTATCTTTTAAAAAAACAAAAGCCCGATAGTAACTGTACTATCGGGCTTTTTCATATTCATATCATTATAAAACATTATAAATCATTTTTATTAATCAATTGCATCAAATTTTGATTATTAATATCAGATTTATTTGTTTTCTTAGTTTGTTTATTATTCTTATCTAGAATAAAGGCACTACCCCACTGTGCATCCTCTTTACTTAATCCAAAGAAAACATAATATTTTTCTTTTGTAGAATTATCAACAAATTTGCAATAGCACATATTATCAGTAGTTACCCTAAAATCAGTAACTCCATAGTATTCATTAAACTGCTTTACGGTAAACCGTCCTGACATATCATCATAACCACTTTGTGTACACAATACATCATAAATTTTCTTTGCTAAATTATGAGAGACAGAAACGCTGTCTATACTTTCATTTTTATCTTTTATAAAATTAATTTGGTTTCTCCCAACCTCTGTTGCAACTGTTAATTTTTGTGATGTAGTCTCTTTAACTGTTTGATTAGTATTTTTACTTTCTGAACAACCAACTAAAAGTAAAATAGAAATAATTGATAATAGGGAAATAAGTTTCTTCATAACTACCTCCAAAAGTGTTTCTATTATTAATACTTTTCAAAACACAAAAGTGTTGCAAAATTTATATTTTTATAAAAAATCGACCTACTAGTTTTTATCTACTAGTAGGTTTTGTTAGGTGAAATTGTTAATTACTCGGTAATGCTACTACAAATGGATTTAGTAATTTATAGATTTCACTTGCTTTTTTACTATCTCTTAAAAGTTTAGATAATTTATTATTAACATCCACTTTAGTTTTGGAGCTTATCATTATTTGGATAATTTCCTCTTTCCTATCATCCACTGAAGGGCTTTTCAGATTTTCATTACAAAAATCGGTAATCAAAGTTTTTCTATCTGTTGAGGTAGACTTTTCCACAATTTCAGTTAGAATTGTGGATGGATGGAAATATTCATTTATAGTTACTGCTCTACTAATCTTTACACCGGTTACAGAATTAAACATTTCAATTGCTTTGTCATAGTCATTATCCTTAGACACAATGCAAATTTCAATTGGCTTTATCTTTGCAATTTCTTCTTCAATATCAAAAAGAATTTTGCAATCAATAGCATTTTTCACAGGCATTTGAATTAGCTTAAAAATCATTTTGCAATTAGAAAGGCTAATATTCATATGAGCATCTAAGGTCATTGTTGCATGGTCATTTCCATAATAAACAAAAACCTTGTCACTACTTTTCAATTCAGTTATTCCCTCAAGTCCACTACTACCAACATTTTCATAGTCAATATAAAAAACTTTATTAGTAGAGGTTTGTGCTGAACATTCATAAATTTTCTCAATCATAATTATCACCTAAAATTTATTTACTACAATTATCTTATCATTTGTGACGGTAAAATAAAGGCTTTTTAGGGAAATTACTGCTTAAAACAAGAGGTAAGTATCAATAATGGGACTTTCCTCTATTATATATTTAATTTTTAGTAATAATAATCATAACTAAAGTTTAGTTACTGTTGCAATCACTCTATCATTCAATCAGTCCACTTTCTTTTAAAAGAATTTCAAGGTCTGTACCCTCAATCTTCTTTAGAACTGTACTTAGCACTAATCTTTCTTTTAATGACAAATCTATTTCTTCAAGTGGTTTCTTATCAATTGCGTAGTAACATGCACGAAGTAACTCTCTTACATCATACTTACTGCCCCATACTTCCGGTACACCTCTGTCAATATCAAGAAGTGTATATACACTTTCCATACCTGTTCTTATTGAATATTCTGTAGTGAAAATTGTATCCCTTGGAGTTTCTGCAAACTGACCTAGGAATGCAAAGTTAACTGCACCGTCAGGTACAACCTTTGGTCTGTCCTCATACTTTCTTGGCTGGAAGAATGCATTAATATATGGCATAAAGCAGGTTGTTGTGTTGCATGATTTTACTGCTAAGTCATAGATTTTGTCTTCATCAATACCAATGTGATATAGCCACTCGGCACAAACCTCAACACCTGTACATTCTCTCATAGGTTTCTTTACATAGTTACCTTCTGTATTTGTGTTAAGCGCATATAGCCAAACAAGTACCGTATCTTTGTTCTGTGACTTAAACTGTGGTTGACGGTTAATTGTCCAAGACAAATACCAATTGTCTGTACTGTCCTTTACTGTAACAAAGCCACCTGTAGTTACTTTACCCTTTCTTGGGTCACGCTTACAAACATGAATAATATGTCTTATGATTTCTTCATTAGAAGTTTCAACTGTTGCACTCATCCAGTTTGTTGCATCAATATCACTACAAAAAGCATCAGGATTGCCGAACTCACCGTGAATAGCTTGTTGTGCAATATTCTTCCACATATCCCATGACTCACCGTAACCGTTCTTAATTTTTGAAAGGTCAGGTGCAGTATTTTGATCACCATAACAAGAAGTATCTGTACAACAACCATTTGTAATAAATACAAGGTCATCTTCAATTAGGTCAATAGTTTGTTCCATATCGTCCTTAATATATACAATCTGTTTTGCTACCTTTTTATGACCATGGTTTTCAATAATAACATTCTTAACATCCATACCATACTCAATCTTAACACCATGATTTTCAAGTTTCTTTCGTCACCTTCAAGTTCTGTCCCCCTTTGCTTGTTGTATAAAGGAAAAGAGAAGTACTAGTGTACTTCTCTTTTTGGTTATGGGTAACATACTTTCTTCTTTCACTACTGCCTACCTCGCTTATTAAGCACAAATACGAAAGGATAGAGGCATCTACGCCCTCCCTAAAATCAGTCCACCGGACTGTTTTCTTAACGGTCGCCTTCAAGTCCTGTCACCCTATGGCTTGTTGTATAAAGAAAAAGAGAAGTACTAGTGTACTTCTCTTTTTCTTGGTGCGGGTGACAGGACTTGAACCTGCACGTCGGTGAACACTAGAACCTAAATCTAGCGCGTCTGCCAATTCCGCCACACCCGCATATATTTCATTTTGCGTTTTGTTGTCTCTCAACAACGATATTTATTATATCTTATGATGTGCTAAAAGTCAACACTTTTTTGCAAAAATATTTAAAAAGTGATAAAAACACAGAAAATCGCCCCAAAAACAGCCTATTAATGAGGTTTTGGCGATAAAAAAGTATTTTATAAATATCTATTGATTATAAATTCCAACTGATTATTTTTCTTTTTAAGCATAAAAAGAGCCTAGTAATTTCTTAAAAAACTAGGCATTTTCTTGTGAAAAAATTTCTCTGGTGCAGTTCTGGTGCAGTAGCAAAAGATTTTCATTAAATTTTATATACTTAAATTCTGCTGACAATAGGTATTAAACTGTTCCATTGCAGGGTTATTTAGTCTATCAAAAACATCACAATATGTATTTATAGTTACAGAAATATCGGTATGTCCCATCCAGTTTTTCAAAACTTCTGCCGATATTCCTGACTCAATAACTCTGGTTGCAAAGGTATGTCTTAGAAGATGCTGACCACCACTGATTTCTATATTTAGCTTCTTACATATTCTGGTAAACGAACTATTCACTTGTGAGGTGGATATTGGTCTATTGCTTTTAAAATTATAAAACAGTAGTCCGTTATCATTCTCTTTATAGTTTGCCAAAACTTCCTTTAGGATAGGCACTAAACAATCTTGAATTGGTACATCACGATAACCTTTTTGAGTTTTTGTCCTGTCCCCTACTTTTATTGCATAATTTATACCTCTTGTAACTGTATTTCTAACATGTATAAGTCTATTTCTCAAATCAATATCCTTAGCAGTCAAAGCACAAATTTCTCCCATTCTAAGTCCGGCAAAAAGTTCAATGTAAAACATAGGTCTGTAATCAATAGCATTTTTATTGATTTTCATATCTTTAAGATAATTAAGAAAATCATTTTCTTCTTCAACAGTAAAGGCTACTACTTTCTTAGTGGGTTTATCTGACTTTGGCTTTCTAATAAACGGACTATCCATCAAGTTATATCCCATTAATCTTTTATGTATGGCAAGGTTATAAGCTTTAGACATTGAAGAATACACTTTATCAATTACACTATTAGAATAGTGCTTTATCGAAAATAAAAAATCATTAATTTGATTTGTTTGTATCTTTGTAATTGGAATTTTAGCCAGACTTCCTTTTTCTATAATTCGAACAGTCAGCAGTCTTCTGTTATAAGCAGAATCTTGTATTCTATTCATATTGTGGTCATACTCTGCATCTTCCTTAAGCAAATCAACTATTGTAGCATCTGTAGTTTCACAAATTTTTTGCTCCATAATATCTTTTAATAATTGATTTCTCTTTTTAATAAGTTCTGTTTTAGTTGATGCTGATAAACTTTTTCTTGCTATTTCTCCACTATACTTTTGATAACTTATTTGGCATCTCCATCTCTTACGACTTTTATCATAAAAAATTGTGCCTTCGCCGTTACCTTTTCTCTTAGGTTTATTTGCCATAAAAAACACCTCTTATTGATTATTAATCCAAGTATTTCTTTCACTACTTTTTCTCTTTACTGAAAAGAAATTAATGAAAGCAGTTTTTAGTACAAGTTGTTTTTTGCCTAAATCTGTAGAAGGAAATTCAGGATGTCGAAACAACTCCTCTACTGTTTTCCTAGACCAGCCGGTCATCTTCATGACATCTTCAATATTAAAGAACAAGTTATTAACTACTTGATTATTAATGTTACGAGATATTTCTTCAATCTGTTTTTGCAATTCTAACAATGCAGGAATTGTTAATACAATATCTTCTTTATTTTCTGACTTTTCAATTAAATTTTTAGTTTTATTCATAAATAAAAACTCCTTTTTGTTATATTAAATCAAAAACGAATAATCTGTATCTTCGTTTCACTGAATTATCAAACAAAATGGAGTTAAATTTTTATTCTTTACAAGAATTTATTTCTTATAAAGAACTATAGTATTTAATTTGACAAATAATATTTGCTAACTTCTTTACTGCTATAAAGCCTTTAGCAAATGCTATTTTATTTTGTTCGATTAATTCAGTTCTTATATTCTAATACAATTTATTCGATTTTGATTCTTTCTTATAGCATGATGTTAGCACAGTTACCTTAATAATACAATGTACATTTTTATGAATTTGTGCATAATTGATTCTAATTTTAAATATAAACCAACCTATAAGTAAATACTCATAGGCTGGTTCTATACTTATTAAGTTTTAATCAAGAGTTTAATTCTTTTTCGATTTCATCCAACAGGTTCTTGATTTCAGCTTTAGGAGATAGATTATAAGCAATATCCAAGAAATACTTTGCCATTTCAAAATCTTCTTCAGCATAAGCCTCTTCGCCACAATCAACTGCTAATTTTATAATTTTTTGATTTGGCTTTAGTGAGATACCATAATTATTAGTAAACTTCATCTCATCACCAAATGAAATATCATTTTCAGTTATACCACTTTCATCCTGAATAAACTCAAGTTCATTGTAAGCGTCTCCGGAATTGTCATCATACTTTAGGCTGGTATTGTAACAAATATAAGCCTCTTTCCACAATTCATTTTCAGAAAAAAACTTTCCTAAGGTTCTGTAAACATAAGCTAATTCCTTTGGTTCAAAAGTATATTTAAAAACTTCATTAAAAAGCTTTAAACATTTTTTCCCACTAATATTACCATTAATACTTAAAGTTTCAGCATATTGTAATGTGATGCTTGCTGATACAGGGTTCCATTTTCTTGCTTTTTCAAAGGCTGTTTGAGCTTCTTCAAATTCTTCTAAATTCCATAGTACAGAACCATACATAAAATATATTGTTGCATACGGAAATGGTACTGCATATATTTCTCTTCTTTCTTTTCTATGCAAAGAACGGTAAAGTACCTCTTGCATAGATTCTTCAAAGCTGAAAAATACCATTTTGGAATTTTCTTTAAATGTACCATCATTGATATAGCCTTCCCCTTCTTCGATCAGCTTTTCTGCTAATGAAAGTGCTATATCATAGTCACCGTTTCCAATAATATTTGCAATCCTATCTAGTTCTTCACTTATTCTGGGAACTTCTTTTTCAAAAGATTGCACAAGTTTTTCTTTTTCAGCAAAAGGAACAGCTTCACTAATAAGCAAACCTATTGCGTAAAGTGTATCCTTATCCTCTTTACTGCCCTCGAATTTTTCAATTATACTATCTAAGAACTCGGTATCCTTCTCTAAGTCACCGGTCATTACACTCTTTAGTTCTTTAATAATTTCTTTATCGTTCATATAACACCTTTAATATTTCAAATTTTTCATAATAGTATTCTGTCTATATTGGCATTTTAACACATACAACTATAAAAAAACAATAGGTATATTAATAATAACAAATACACTTTGCAATTTTCATAGATATTTTTAATTAATAATTACATTGAAAGTATTATAAGCTAACACTAGGTTGTAGTGTTAGCTTTTTTAGCTTTGTTATTTTTGTGTTTTGTGAACCTATCTCCGAAGATAGACGATAACATTTCGGTAAGTATAAAGTTACAGTTATTATTAATATCAACCAAAATGTCTAAAATCTTATCTTTATCATATTTATGGTCATTGACACAACAGTTAAACTCATAGGCTTTAATAAACCAGTTAACCATTTGCTTATATACAAATTTAGGAGATGTTTGACCATTTCCTTGATAGGTTTTGTCAATAACCATATAAAGTTCTGTCGATTCTTTACTAAGACTTATAAGACTCGGTTTATAAAATAACACATTCCTTATTTTGATAGGTCCTTGCACACTAATGATATTTCTTTTTAAAGTTCTTACAGCTTTCTCATTTCTATCTTTCTTAAATTTTTCTCTCTCAAATAAATAGGTACTAAAATTTCTCATCATAGATACATTTTGAAAGAAAAATTTGAAAGATGCAGGTTGTATGTGCTAAAATGATATGACCCAATAAAAAAGAGGAGTAACTTCAAAATATGGTATAATGGAATCGCTAAAAACATTAACCTAAGAAAGAAGTACTCCTCATGAATATGGTAACACAAGAAGCAAAGAAAAAGCAAGCCATAGTAAAATACGCACTAAAAAAGGAAAAAGCAAAGCAAGTAGAATGTACGGTGTAAGTCTTTCAAGTGTAAAGAGATGGTGTAAACAATATAACGGTACATGGCATCGCTATTGCCTAAATCACACAGACTACATAGTCATCCTAACAGGCACACAAAAAGAGAAGAAAGACAAATTAGAAATTCTTTCAAAAAGTGCTATGAAAGATATGGATGGGATGGAGTATACAGTGATTTAAAGAGAAAAGGACATACAAGAAGCTACTCAGGAATGATATATGCAGCTAAAAGAATGGGCTTAGTAAAATATAAAAAGGCCAAGAAAAAGAGCCGTAAGCATAGAAGATATCCGGAACTGTTAATACCTGGAGAAAAGGTGCAGATAGAT
>OLNQ01000561.1_pt1 | contig 39655 bp, 33 predicted proteins | sample 1672821 | NCBI WGS metagenome assembly OLNQ01 (sample SAMEA3136727, study PRJEB25190) | human gut metagenome | biome: human gut; feature: human-associated habitat; material: faeces | place: Austria | collected 2013 | reverse complement strand
CCTCGGGGCGGAGGCTCAGGGCCAGCACCTCGTTCTGCGTGTCGCGCAGCGCCAGCTCGGGGGTCGAGGTCTGGAGCACCTTCTGCGGGTAGCGGGGCGAGAAGCGCAGCGTGCGTCCTCCGTCCACGACGAGTTTGCCCAGCCCCATCGCCACGTTGCAGACGCCGTCTTCGGGCCGTTCGTCGCCGATGGGGTAGTAGTTGATCGAACGGGCCACGCCCGAGCAGGTGGGGAAGAAGAGCCCGTCCTGCTCCGTGCCGCACACTTCCTGGATGATGACGGCCATCTTCTCCTCCGAGATGAGATTTTGCGAGGACTGGATGTAGGCCCGCGAGGCGGCGAAGTAGACCGAGGCGTAGACGCTCTTAACGGCGCGCAGCAGCAGGCGCAGCATCTGGTCCTCGTTGTCCGTGTAGGGGATCATGTAGGTCGAGTAGATGCCGGCGAAGGGCTGGTAGTGCGAGTCTTCGAGTTTCGACGACGAGCGCACGGCCAGCGGCGTGCGGACCGTGCGGATGTAGGCCTTGAGCTCCTGTTGCAGCCGCGGCGGGACGTACGAGGAGACGAACTCCGAGAGGATCTCCTCGTCCGAGAACTCCTGCGAGATGATGTATTTCAGCCCGTTGAGGCGGATGAACTCGTCGAAGTACTCCGTGGCGATCACCACCGAGCGGGGAATCATGATGCGCACCCCCTCGTGCATGTCGTACTGGCGGTGCTTGATGAGCATGGAGTTCATGAAGGCCAGCCCGCGGGCCTTGCCGCCGAGCGAGCCCTCGCCGATGCGTGCGAAGGCCACGGCGTCGCTGTATGTCGCAGGGTCGAAGCGCGCCACGACGCCCTGGCCCAGCAGACGGCGGTAGTCGCTGATGAGGTTCACCAGCACGCGGCGGTGTTCGGCGACCGTGGCGAAATGGCTCTTGTTGTACCGGCGGATGGAGGCCGCCAGGGGAAAGAGGCCCCGCGAGTAGAGCCACTTCGAAAGGTGGTTCTGCGAGGTGTGGTATTCGAACGCCCCGTCGGGGATCGTGGCGATCATCTCCTGCATCTGCGTGAGGTCCCGGGCGCGGCCGATCTCGGCGCCCGTCTCGGGGTCCTCGAATACGAAGTCGCCGAAGGCGAACTCGCGGTCGATGAAGTCGTGCAACTGCGAGAGGAGCGTCTTGGAGTTCTTGGCGACGAACCCCGCCCCGAGTGCCGCGGCCTGCTCGCCGAAGGCCGTCTGGGAGGATTGCAGCAGCACGGGCATCAGCGGGTTGTCCTCGCGGATGCGGCGGCAGAGGTCGATGCCGGCGTCGAGCTTCTCGCTCTCGGGCGGATCGTCGCGGTGCAGGACGAACCCCACGTCGGAGATGACGCCCAGCAGGTTCTTCTTGTAGCGTTCGTACAGCTCCGCGGCCTCCTCGTAGCAGCGGGCCAGCAGGATCTTGGGCCGGGCGCGCTTGCGGAGGATCTGCTGCTGCTCGTTGAAGGCGTCCTTGAGGAACTCGGTGTTTTGCAGCAGGATGAGTTTGTAGAGCTCGGGCAGGTAGGTCGAGTAGAAGCGGATCGAGTCCTCGACGAGCAGGATGGCCTGCACGCCTCCTTCGCCGATGTCCTCGGCGGCGTTCATCTTGTCCTCGACGAGCTTGATGATGGCGATGATGAGCTCCGTGTTGCCGTGCCAGCAGAAGATGTAGTCCAGTCCCGAGCGGTCCTGCTCCTCTATCCGGCGGTAGATGTCCTTCGAAAAGGAGGTCAGCAGCGCCACGGGGATATTCCGATGGCGCTCCTTGACGATGCGGGCGAAGGCGAAGACGTCGGGCTCGCCCACGTTGTACATGGTGAGGATGAAGTCGAACGAATCGTCGCCGGCGAGCGCCTCGAGCGCTTCGGCCGTCGAGCTGACGCGTGTGAACGAGGGGGGATTCGAGAGGTTCAGGTCGATATACTCCTGGTTGATCTGCGATTCGATGTGCCCGTCCTCCTCGAGGATGTAGCCGTCGTAGCTGCAGCACACGAGCAGGATTTTGTGAATCCGGTATTTCATGAACCGGTAGGGGAGCCGGCCGCCGTCGGGCATGTACCCTTCGATCGTTTCGTTCATCGTTTCGACAATAGTTTGATCCGTGAACAAAAATAAGGAAAAAATTCTTACCTTTGAAATCGGAAAAGACAAAAACGCAGTCGATGAATAAGGAGAAATACGTCTTGCAGGAGGTCACGACGCCGGCGCTGGTGCGCGAGTGGCTCGACCTGCCCAAACGGATATACAAAGGTAACCGCAACTGGGTCTGCCCGCTGGATCAGGACGTCGAGGAGGTCTTCGACCCGGCGCGCAACGAGCTGTTCGCCGACGGCGAGGCGATCCGCTGGGTGGCGCGCGACGGCCGCGGCGAGGTCGTGGGCCGCATCGCGGCTTTCTACAACCGCGAGAAGGCGGCCCTCGAAGAGCAGCCCACGGGCGGCTGCGGCTTCTTCGAGTCGATCGACGACCGGCAGGCGGCCGATCTGCTCTTCGACGCCGCGCGCATGTGGCTCGCCAGCCGCGGCATGGAGGCGATGGATGGCCCGATCAACTTCGGGCAGCGGCGCGACTGGTGGGGCCTGCTGGTCGAGGGGTACGAATTCCAGCCCCTCTACAAGAACCCCTACAACCCGCCCTACTACAAGGAGCTGTTCGAAGGCTACGGGTTCCGGAACTACTTCAACCAGAACAGCTATATCTGGCGGGTGAACGCCTCGGAGGCCAACAAGTCGATCTTCGCCCGCGCCGGGCGGCTCGATGCGAGCTACCACGTCGAGAACATCGACATGAACAACCTCGAGGAGGCCGCCGAGAACTTCCGCGTCATCTACAACAAGGCGTGGGCGCTCTTCTCGGGCGTGAAACCCATGACGCGCGAGGAGGCGCTGGAGATGGTGCGCGAGATGAAGCCGATCATCGACCCGCGGATCATCTTCTTCGCCTATTTCAACGAGGAGCCGATCGGGTTCTTCATCACCGTGCCGGACCTGAACCGCCTGATCGGCAAGTTCAACGGCAAATTCGGCCTTTGGCAGAAGTTGCGCCTGATGTGGGACCTGAAGGTGCGCCGCTCGTGCGACCGCATCTTCGGCATCATCTTCGGCATCGCGCCCGAGTTCCACGGCAAGGGCGTCGAGTCGGCCATCATGGTCAAGTACTACGAGTTCCTCGAGATGACCAAAAACCAGTACAAGTCGATGGAGCTGGCGTGGATCGGCGACTTCAATCCGGTGATGAACCGCATGATCGAGACCTACGTCTGCGCCACGAAGCACAAGATGCACACCACGTACCGCTATCTGTTCGACCGCGAGAAGGAGTTCCGTCGCTGTCCCCGGCTGGGCGTGAAGCGCCGCGAGTAGCGCGTGGCGAAAAAGGGAAACCGAAACCGAAAACCGCATAACTGCTATGAAAACCACCGTATTCACCAAGTACCATATCGCCGCGGGGGCCAGGATGGCCGAATTCGCGGGATACAATATGCCGATCGAATTCACGGGCATCAACGACGAACACATGGCCGTCCGCGGGAAGGCCGGCGTCTTCGACGTGAGCCACATGGGCGAAATCTGGGTCAAGGGACCCCGGGCGCTCGACCTGTTGCAGCGGATCACCACCAACGACGTGGCGAAGCTCTACGACGGGAAGGTGCAGTATTCGTGCATGCCCAACGGCCGCGGCGGCATCGTGGACGATATTCTGGTTTACCGCATCGACGAGCGGACCTACATGCTCTGCGTGAACGCCGCCAATATCGGGAAGGACTGGGCGCATATCTGCGCCGAAGGGGCGAAGATGGGCATGGAGGCCGGCCCGGGCAAGGAGCTTTACAACGCGTCGGACGAGATCTGCCAGCTCGCCGTGCAGGGACCGCTGGCGATGAAGATCGTGCAGCGGATGTGCGACGAGCCGGTGGAGGAGATGGAGTATTACACCTTCCGGAAGATGCGGGTGGCCGGGTGCGACGCCATCCTTTCGATCACGGGCTACACGGGCGCGGGCGGCTGCGAGATCTATGCGGCCAACGAAGACGGCGACAGGCTGTGGGAGGCGCTGTGGAAGGCCGGCGGGGAGTACGGCCTGCAAAATATCGGCCTCGGAGCGCGCGACACGCTGCGGCTGGAGAAGGGTTTCTGCCTCTACGGCAACGACATCGACGACACGACGTCGCCGATCGAGGCCGGGCTGGGGTGGATCACCAAGTTCGCCGAGGGCAAGGAGTTCATCGACCGTGCGCTGATGGAGCGCCAGAAGGCCGAAGGCCCCGTGCGCCGGCTCGTGGGACTGAAGATGGTCGAGCGCGGCATTCCGCGTCACGGCTACCCGATCGCCGCGCCGGACGGTACGGAGATCGGCCGCGTGACCTCGGGCACGATGTCCCCCTGCCTGAAACAGGGCGTGGCGCTGGGCTACGTGCAGACGGCCTATGCCAAACCCGGCACGCAGATCGCCGTGGTGATCCGCGAGAAGTGCGTGAAGGCCGAGGTAGTGAAGCTCCCGTTCGTGTAACGGAGCCGCGCCGGAGAGAAAAAAAATGGATAACCTATACCGGAATAGTTTCATGAAAGCGAAATACCTCGGACTCGAACTTGCGAGTCCCGTCATCGTCAGCAGCTCGCCCTATACGGCCAGCGTACAGAACATCGAGCGGTGCGTCCGTGAGGGCGCGGGAGCCGTGGTGCTGAAGTCGATCTTCGAAGAGCAGATTCTCCGCGAGGCGGCCTCGCTGGACAGGATGGAGGGCTACGGCGATGCCGGCGAGTACCTCGAACGTTACCTCGGCGACGCCTACAAGGGCGAGTTCCTGCAACTCGTGCAGGGCGCGGCCGCGACGGGCGTCCCGGCGATCGCCAGCATCAACTGCATCGGCGCGGGCGACGCGTGGATCGAATACGCCGAGGCCATGCAGGCTGCGGGCGCCGCGGCGCTGGAACTGAATGTCTTCCTGCTGCCTACCGACCGCCATGCAGGGGCGCAGGAGCTCGAACAGGCCTATGCCGACATCGTGCGGAAGGTCGCTGCGGCGGTGACGGTCCCCGTGTCGGTCAAGTTGCCGATGCGTCTGACGAACGTGCTGTCGGTGGGCGATGCGCTGCTGGCCCGCGGAGCGCGCGGCGTGGTGCTCTACAACCGCTTCTTCGAACCGGATATCGACGTGGAGAAGATGTGTTTCGTCGCGGGCGATCCGTTCAGCGAACCGTCGGAGCTGCGCAACGTGCTGCGCAGCACGGCGTTGTGCTCCCATGCGCTGCCGCAGCTCGACGTGGCCGTTTCGACGGGCGTGCACGACGGCGAGGCTGCCGTGAAGGCGTTGCTGTGCGGCGCTTCGGCGGTGCAGGTCTGCACGGCGATCCACCGTTACGGCTACGAGGCGATTTCGCGGATCGGCCGTTTCATCGACGAGTGGGCCGGTCGTCAGGGCTTCGCCTCGCTCGACGAGTTCCGCGGGCGGATGGACTACGGGTCGGCCGAGGGCGACCATTACCAGCGCGTGCAGTACATGAAGTATTTCCCCCACGGGGTGGAGTGACGGTTTCGGGACCGGCGCGGCGTCCTCGTGATTCGGGGGTGTCCGGTCGGTCCGGCTTTCCGGCGAAGGATGGCGGGCGGCGGTGCCGCGAAGCGATCCTTCGCCGGATTTTTCGTATCCGGGCCGTCGGTTGCGGAGGCTACCGTGCCTCCGCCGCCTCTCCGGCTTCGGTCCGGTCGGGGGTTCCGCCTGCGGGGCCGGATGTCTCGGCGTCGAAGATTGCGTCGAAGAGGCGGCGCAGCCGCTCCCCGTCGCGGATCGCCTCCCGCAGCTCCGCGAGCCGCCGGGCATTGTCCGATTCGGGCAGCCAGAGGCGGAGATAGCCTCCTTCGGCGTATTTGCGCTGGAGGTGTTCCCGGCAGCGGGCGAAGTGCTCCTCGCGCGTCAGCGCCGGGCAGTGCGCCAGCCCGTACTGCACCGTGCGGCGGAGTATCGTTTGCGTGTCGATGCAGCGGTCGGCTTCGGCGACGATGCGGCCGTAGATCGAACGGGGCGCGTGCCCGGACGAGGCGCGGTGGTCCTCGACGGCCTCGCGCATCGTCGCGATCCGCTCGCTGTCGAAGCGGCGGCGCAGTTCGGCGTCTTCGGCCAGGATGCGTCCGGCGTCGATGTGGTGGCGTTCGCGGCCGAAGGCGAGCCCCGTGTCGTGGTAGGCGGCTATGACATAGACCATGTCGGGGTCCACGTCGTAGCGGCGGGCCAGCGCGAGGCTCCGGTCGATGACCGAGCGGACGTGGTCCGTGGAGTGCGCGCGGTCGAAATGCGCGTAGCGGGGGATGATTTCGGCCTCGACGTAGGCCTCGAGGCTGGGGTCGATTTCTTTCATGGAACGAAGATATGCAAATTTTTCGTACTTTTGCCGAAAATCTGGCACGGAGAAGATGAAGACGCAAGCCGAACTGAAGGCGATTGCACGGTTCGTCGCGGAGTACGCCACCCGTCTCATGGGGTCGGGCGTGCATACCTCGCGCGTGGTGCGCAACACCAAGCGGCTGGGCGAGGCGCTCGGAGTGCGGGTGATCGTCTCTGCATTCCAGAAGGTCGTGAATTTTTCGGTGGTGGACGACGAGAGCGGCGAGGTGTGCACCGAGGCCGCGGACATTCCGCCGCTGCCGATCAGTTTCGAGCTCAACGCCGAGCTGAGCGCCCTGAGCTGGGAGGCCTACGACGAGCGCCTGCCGCTCGGGGAGATCGAACGCCGCTACCGGGAGATCGTCGCCCGGCCGCGCCTCGATCCGATCTTCACGCTCGTACTCGTCGGGCTGGCCAACGCATCGTTCTGCCGGCTGTTCGGCGGCGACTGGTTCGCCGTGAGCATCGTCTTCACGGCGACGCTCATCGGCTTTTTCCTCAAGCAGGGAATGCAGGTGCGCGGCTTCAACCACTACGTGATCTTCATCGCCTCGGCGTTCGTTGCCTCGATGTACGCTTCGGTGGCGCTCACGTTCGACACCACGTCGGACGTCGCCATCGCCACGAGTGTCCTGTTCCTCATTCCCGGCGTGCCGCTCATCAACGGCGTGATCGACATTGTCGAGGGGCACATCCTGAACGGCATCGCCCGCCTCACGTCGGCGCTGATGCTCATCGTCTGCATCGCCGTCGGTCTCTCCGGGACGCTGATGATCGTAAAATCCGCTCTGCTATGATCGCGTTCGACATGCTCTCCGACGGACTGTTCGCCGCCGTGGCCGCCATCGGTTTCGGGGCGATTTCCGACCCGCCGATGCGGGCCTTCCCGGTCATCGCCCTGCTGGCCGCCGTCGGGCACGCCCTGCGTTTCGCGCTGATGCAGTGGGGCGTGGACATCGCTTCGGCATCGTTGTGCGCCTCGGTGACGATCGGCGTGGGCAGCCTGCTGCTGGGCGGCCGCATCCGCTGTCCGATGACGGTCCTGTTCATTCCGGCGCTGCTGCCGATGATTCCCGGCATGTACGCCTACAAGACGATCTTTTCGATGATTATGTTCATGCAGCATCTCGACGATCCCGTGCTGGGGTCGGAGTACATGCAGGCCATCGTCCGCAACGGGTTCGTGACCTTCAGCGTGATCTTCATGCTCGCGGCGGGGGCCGCGGCGCCGATTTTCCTGTTCAACAAGCGCGCGCATTCGCTGACGCGCGCCAAAAAGCGAGTTTCGAAATGACGAGCGAGGTTTTCTGGCAGACGATCGCGGACTACAACCGCGTGACGTGGCCCGTGCAGGCGCTGCTGATTGCGGCAGGGGCGTTGCTTACGCGGCGGCTCTACCGGCGGCCGACGCCGGGAACGAAGGTGGCGATGAAACTCTATCTGGCGCTGCTGAACGCCTGGATCGCCGTGGCGTACTACCTCGTCGCCTGCGACGCGCGGGCCTACAACGGCGTGATGGCGCTGTTCTGGGGCGTGATGGCCGCCGTCTGGATCTACGACGCGGCGGTGGGGTACACCTCCTTCGAGCGGACGCGGCGGCACGACCGCTTCGCGTTCGTCCTCCTGGCCATGCCCTTCGTCTATCCGCTCCTCTCGCTGCTCCGGGGGCTGGAGTTTCCGATGATGACCTCGCCCGTCATGCCCTGTTCGGTGGCGGTGTTCACGATCGGCCTGCTGCTCGCCTTCCCGAAGCGGGTGAATCTCTTCGTGATACTCTTCCTCTGCCATTGGGCGCTGGTGGGGTTTCCGAAGATCTACTTTTTCGGCATTCCCGAGGACCTGCTCCTCTCCGGCGCGCTGGTTCCGGCGCTCTACCTCTTTTTCAAGGAGTATATCGACGTCAATTTCCGCAGCGATACGAAACCCGATCTGCGGGTGATGAACCTGCTGCTGCTGGCCGTGTGCACGGCACTCGGGGTTTTCTTTACGGCGACCATCTGGCAGCAGCTCTCGGCTCTGTTCTGAACGGAGCGGTTTCGGGCATCGGAGAACGGTGAAAACGGACCGGTGCAGTGTCGTCGGTTCGCACGCCGACCGGTTTCCCCGGGGCGTCCTTGCCCGGAACGTATCCGTCGGAGGCTCTGCGAAATTTTCCCGAAACATACGTTTCGGTATATTCTCCGTGATGTGATTCCTCCGGGGATTTCCGGCAAGACGCTCCTTGTGGGCCGATTCCGTCCGACGCACTTTCGCACTTTTCCCGGCCGGGAGTGGCTGTGCGGCCGGAGTGGCTCCGCCTGTGCAGCCCTGTACGGAAAGATCTTCCGGCGGCCGCTCGTTGCGAGGCCGCCGCTGCGAATGCCCGGAAATAAAAATCCCTCCTTTGGAAAAAGGAGGGATCGGGAATACCGCATTGCCGGGGAGCCGGATCGTCCGGCCGTTTCCGGTTCTTCGGTGCTATTTCGCGTAGGCTACGGCCCGGGTTTCGCGGATCACGGTGATCTTCACCTGTCCCGGGTAGGTCATTTCGTCCTGGATCTTCTTGGCGATGTCGTGCGACAGCCCCTCCGACTCCTGATCCGAGAGCTTGTCCGCGCCGACGATCACGCGCAGTTCGCGGCCGGCCTGGATGGCGTAGGTCTTCAGCACGCCGGGATACGAGAGGGCGATGTCCTCCATCTCCTTCAGACGCTTGATGTAGCTCTCCACCACTTCGCGGCGTGCTCCGGGGCGCGCTCCCGAGATGGCGTCGCAGACCTGGATGATCGGGGCGATGAGCGAGGTCATCTCCACCTCGTCGTGGTGGGCGCCGATGGCGTTGCAGACCTCGGGCTTCTCCTTGTACTTCTCGGCGAGTTTCATGCCGATGATTGCGTGCGGCAGTTCCGGTTCGTCGTCGGGCACCTTGCCGATGTCGTGCAGCAGTCCCGCACGGCGGGCGATCTTGGGGTTGAGGCCCAGCTCGGCGGCCATGATGCCTGCGAGGTTCGCCGTCTCCCGGGCGTGTTGCAGAAGGTTCTGGCCGTAGGAGGAGCGGTATTTCATCTTTCCGATCATGCGGATCAGTTCGGGGTGCAGGCCGTGGATGCCCAAGTCGATCGCCGTGCGTTTGCCGACCTCGACGATCTCCTCCTCGATCTGTTTCTGGACCTTCGACACCACCTCCTCGATGCGTGCGGGATGGATGCGGCCGTCGGTCACGAGCTGGTGCAGGGCCAGCCGGGCGATTTCGCGGCGCACGGGATCGAAGCCCGAGAGGATGATCGCCTCGGGGGTGTCGTCCACGATGATCTCGATGCCCGTGGCGGCCTCGAGGGCGCGGATGTTGCGGCCTTCGCGGCCGATGATGCGGCCCTTGACTTCGTCGCTCTCGATGTTGAAGACCGTCACGGCGTTCTCGATGGCCGTCTCCGTGGCTACGCGCTGGATCGACGCCACGATGATCCGTTTGGCCTCCTTCGTGGCGGTCATCTTCGCCTCTTCGATCGTCTCGTTGATGTAGGCGGCGGCTTCGGTCTTGGCCTCGGCCTTCATGTTCTCGACGAGGATGTTCTTGGCGTCTTCCGAACTCATGCCCGAAATCTGCTCCAGACGCACGTTCTGTTCGCGTTTCATCTGGTCGATCTCCTCCTTCTTGTGTTCGAGGATCTGCAACTGGTTCTGCATCTGCTCCTTCAGCCGCTCGTTCTCGCGGAGCCGGTTCTCCAGGTCGCGTTCCTTGTTTTGCAGGTTCTGTTCGATCTGCTTGGCCCGCTGTTCGCTCTGGGCGATCTTCTGGTTGCGTTCATTGACCTGGCGGTCGTACTCGCTCTTGAGCTGTATGAACTTCTCTTTCGCCTGCAGGATGCGCTCCTTCTTGATCATCTCGCCTTCGGCCTCGGCCTCCTTGATGGCGGTCTCCCGGCGCTTGCGGATCGACGTCTTGACCACGAGGTTCGTTACGACCGCGTAGATTGCGACGGAGACCACGGCAGAGATGCAGGCTGTCAAAATGATATCCATTTGGTCTTTGCGTGTTTTTTGTTATTAATAGGGTTTATTCATGGTCATAAAAAAACCGCATAGGATTCCTTATTCTTGTTTGACGAATCTGCAAGATTGTCATGTGTGGGGGCTCCGACAATCGCAATCTTCCAACGGTGCGCCGCAGCGCACTCCCCCGAAGGGTGGTAAGGCCTGATTTTGAAGCGCCGCGAGTTACCCCAATATAAAAAGTGTTCAGTTTCGCAAAGCTTTAAGGAATCTATGCGGGTAGATTATTCCTTTAATTATATGTAAAAGAACCTTCGTCTCTTCCTTCTTTTCCGCCTTTCCGCTTTTCGCTGCGGAGGAGGGCCGGGGCGCTTACCGTGTCGGGTCGTTGAGGTAGGCGTCGATTTCGGCCCCGACCGCCTCGAGCCGCCGGAGGTCTTCGTTGTCCAACTCGCGGCTCTGCCTCATCCCGACGTTCGCGATGGCGAATTTCAATGCGGCCATCGACAGGTAATCCTGGTCGGTCCAGTTGCGGATATTCTGTTGTTTTATCAGTGCGAGGTATTGGTTCACCTCCCGTTCGGCCAGCCGGTACATCTCCTCTTTCCCGCTCTCGATCTGGAACGGATAGCTCTTCCCCGCTATCTTGAGAGTGATCGCCTGCTTCGCCATTTTTTCGTCCGTTTCGTTTTTCTGCCTTCCTCCGTGCGCCTATTCGGCCGTCCGCGTCTCCGGGGCCGACGATGCGTCGAACGGCTGTTCCGCCAGCGCGATGCACTTGTCCACCTCCCGCATAAGACGGTTTACGCGTGCCCGTGCCTTCTCCCGGTTTCGGGATCCTCCCGCAAGCCCTTCGGCCAGCTGCATCCGCGCCAGTTCGGCGTCCAGTTCCCGGACCCGCTCTTCGAGCGAGCGCTTCTCGGCCCGCAGCGCGTCCCGCTGCGCCGTCAGCGACGCACACAACTCCGACACCCGCCGGTGGTCGTCCATGAGCTGCCGCACGCGGCCTTCGATATTTGAGATCACGCCTTTGTCAGCCATCGGAGTGCGGAAAGAATCCTTTTTACATTTCAAAGGTACGAACAAAAACGGAAAAACGCAAATATTATTTTACGTTCCGCAATCCCTCCGGTTTCGGACGTCTCCGCCGGCTTCGTCGCCGGGCTCCGGATGCGGCGTCTCCGGCCTGCGACCGCGGGGAATGGCTTACCGGCTTGTTTCGCCGTAGAGATCGTAGTCGGCCGCCGAGGTGATCCGCACGTTGTAGAACCGGCCGCGCAGGAGCCGCCGGTCCGCTGCCGGGATGAGGATCTCCTGGTCCACCTCGGGCGAGTCGTACTGCGTGCGGCCCACGTAGAAGTCGCCCTGCCGCGAGTCGATGATGACGCGTTCGGTCCGGCCGACGCGGCGGCGGTTGTTCTCGAGCGAAATCCCGTTCTGCAAGGCCATGACGCGTTCGACGCGCTCCTGTTTCACGGCTTCGGGCACGTCGTCGCGCAGTTCCCGGGCCGAATAGGTCCCCTCCTCCTCCGAGTAGGCGAAGACGCCGAGACGTTCGAAGCGCACCTCGCGGACGAAGTCGAGCAACTGGGCGAAGTCGTCCTCCGTCTCGCCGGGGTAGCCCACGAGTAGCGTCGTGCGCAGCGCGAGGTCGGGGACCGCCTCCCGCAGGCGGCGGATCAGCTCCATCGCCTCGGCCTTCGTGTGGCGCCGCCGCATCGACCGGAGTTGCGCGTCGGAGATGTGCTGGAACGGGATGTCGAGGTATTTGCAGATTTTCGGCTCCGAAGCCATCGTGTCGATCACGTCGGCGGGGAATGCCGCGGGGTAGGCGTAGTGGAGGCGTATCCACTCGATGCCGTCGATGCGGCAGAGCCGTTGCAGCAGTTCGCCGAGCGCGCGCCGTCCGTAGAGGTCTATTCCGTAGTAGGTCGTGTCCTGGGCGATGACCATGAGTTCGCGGACCCCCTGCGCCGCGAGTTTGCGGGCCTCCTCCTCCAGCTCCTCCATCGGCACGGAACGGTGTCCGCCGCGGATGAGGGGGATGGCGCAGTAGCCGCACTTCCAGTTGCAGCCTTCGGCGATCTTCAGGTAGGCGTAGTGCTTCGGGGTCGTCAGGCGGCGTTCGGTGGCCAGTTCCGGGTCTCCGGCGGCGCCCAGCGCCCGCACGATGCCGTCCCACGTGCGGGCCCCGAAATATTCGTCCACCTCGGGAATCTCCTGCCGCAGCTCGTCGGCGTAGCGCTCCGAGAGGCAGCCCACGACGAAGAGCCGTTCGATGCGCCCGGCCTGCTTGGCCGCCGCCGCGCGCAGGATCATGTCGATCGACTCCTGCTTGGCGTCGCCGATGAAGCCGCAGGTGTTGATGACCACCGTCTTGGCGTCGGTGCGGTCGCTGTCGTGCACGACGGAGTAGCCCGCCGCGGCGAGGCGCGCCATGAGGTGCTCCGAATCCACGGTGTTCTTCGAACAGCCGAGCGTGATGACGTTAATTTTCCGCATCGCCGAAGAGTGCATTGACGAATTCGCGGCGGTCGAAGATCCGCAGCTGGTCGATTCCCTCGCCGATGCCGATGTAGCGGACCGGGATGCGGAACTGGTCGCTGATGCCGATCACGACGCCGCCTTTGGCCGTGCCGTCGAGCTTGGTGATCGTGAGCGAGGTGACCTGCGTGGCCTGCGTGAACTGACGCGCCTGCTCGAAGGCGTTCTGTCCCGTGGAGCCGTCCAGCACGAGCATCACCTCGTGCGGCGCTCCGGGGATCACCTTCGCCATGACGTTGCGGATCTTCGTCAGTTCGTTCATCAGGTTCACCTTGTTGTGCAGGCGGCCCGCCGTGTCGATGAGCACCACGTCGGCGCCGTTGGCCTTGGCCGAGAAGAGCGTGTCGAACGCCACCGATGCGGGGTCGGACCCCATCTGCTGGCGGATCATCGTCGCTCCGGCGCGGTCGGCCCACACCTGCAACTGGTCGATGGCCGCGGCGCGGAAGGTGTCGGCGGCGCCGATCCAGACCTTGCGGCCCGCCTTGGTGAGCTGCGCGGCGAGCTTGCCGATCGTGGTGGTCTTGCCCGCGCCGTTCACGCCCACGACCATCACCACGTAGGGCGTGCCTTCCGTGGCGTCGAGTCCGAAGTGGCCGGACGAGCCGTGCGCCTCCTCCATGAGCGCCGCGACCTCCTCGCGCAGGATCGACTGCAACTCCGACGCGTTCATGTATTTGTCGCGCGCCGCGCGCTCCTCGATGCGGCGGATGATCTTCACGGTCGTCTCCACGCCCACGTCCGACGAGATGAGCACCTCCTCGAGGTCGTCCAGCACCGCGGCATCGACGGTCGAGCGGCCCGCCACGGCCCGGGCGAGTTTCGAGAAGAGCCCCGTCTTGGTCTTCTCCAGCCCGGCGTCGAGCTCCTGCCGCTGCTGCCGCACCTGCTCTTCGGAGGGCGGCGTATCCTGTTTTTTGCGGAAAATATCGAAAAATCCCATACTTGTGATATATACCGCAAAGATAGCAAGAAAGTTTCAAAAAAAACGTTACATTTGTGGTATATAAATCGGTTCCCGGGAGCCCGGGAACGTCCGGAGCACGGGTGCGTCCGGTTTTTTTACGGTTTCAGACTTATTCGAATTGAAGATGAAAAAAACACTCTTGCTGCTGCTCGCAGCGTTTTGCGGCGTGCTGACGGCCGCTGCGCAGGATCTGATCGTCAAGACCGACGCTTCGCGGATCGAGGCCAAGGTGGTCGAAATCACGACCGATGCGGTCCGCTATAAGAAATTTTCGTATCCCGCAGGTCCGACCTACGTGCTGCCCGTGAAACAGATCGCCTACATCCGTTATGCCAACGGCGAGACGGAGTATTATGCCGAAAGCGTCCCTGCGGCGGAACTGACGCCGGCCGAACCGGCGGAGGGTACGGAGACCCGCGGCGGCGAGGAGTATGTCGTCAAGCGCTACGAGATCGGCGAGCTGTACGACCGGAACGGCGTGCGGGGCATCGTCTGCTGCCTTTCGGAAGACGGGCGGCACGGGCTGGTCGTCTCGCTGGACCAGATTTACCTCCCCTGGAGCGGATTCCGCAAGCCCGACCTGCGGACGGTGGGGACGACGAACCGTTCCGACGGCCGGGAGAACATGAAGATCGTCGAAGAGTACATCGCGGCGAACGGTCTGTCGTGGGACGATTTCCCGGCCTTCAAGTGGTGCCGCGAGAAGGGCGAGGGGTGGTATCTGCCCGCCATCGACGAACTGCTCAACATCGGACACAACTACAACGGCGGCTCGCGGGCGGTGAACAACCGCCGTGCCCACAAGGCGTTCAACGGAGCTTTGCAGGAGGCCGGCGGCAAGCGTATGGACCGGCTGGTGTACTACTTCTCTTCGACCGAGCTCGACGAGAAGAGCGCCTACACCTCGCACATGAATATCGAGCCGCCCTACGTGGTGGAGATTCCCAAGTACAACAAATTCCTCGTGCGCGCCGTGCACGCGTTCTGACGCGTGAGGCCGGGCGCGGGGCCGGTGGCAAGGTCGATGGAGCAAATGCATTTCAGAGGATTCGTTACATATTGCTCCCGAGTTTAAAACCTACCGTGATCATCCTGTTACTGTTTGCATTGGGCGGCATCGTAAAAGGTAATTTCGGATTGTTCTACAATATCATTGGTACGAACTCCTTATTATATGACACGACAGATATTATTGAGACGTTTGTTTACAGGGCTACGATGACAGATTTTAACTTCTCGACAGCGTCGGCAGTCGGTCTGTATCAGTCAGTCGTTGGTTTTGTGATCGTTATGATCGTAAACTATGTGGTTAAGAAAATTGAACCGGATTATTCCCTGTTTTAATATCTATGGAGGTCGACTATGAAGAAAAATAACAGCAATAAAGTAAAACTTGGAGCTTCTGATAAGATTGTGCGGGGATTTGGATATGTAGTGATTACAATCTATGCACTGGCATGTATATTTCCATTCCTGTTGATTCTTGGAAGTTCATTTACGGCAGAAGAAGTGATCCGTACGGAAGGTGTACAGTTGATTCCGAAACAGTTTACACTGGCAGCTTATGAGATGGTCTGCAAGGGCGGTGGTATCTGGAAATCCTATCTGCTCACGATCATCCTGACGGTGGTCGGTACGGCGGTCGGACTGACAATCATAGCAATGACAGGTTATGCACTGCAGAGAAAAGATTTCCCGTTCCGCAACGGAATTTCCTTCTACATATATTTTACAAGCCTGTTTTCCGCAGGACTTGCACCGTACTATCTTCTGATGACACAGACTTACCACTTAAAGGACAGCTATTTTGCAGTTTTATTACCGCTTATGATGTCGCCGTGGCTGATCATCATGATGAAAAACTTTGTGAAGGCGATCCCGCATGAGATTACAGAGTCCGGCAAGATCGACGGCGCCGGGGATATGAAGATCTTTGTTTCCCTGATCCTGCCAATGTTAAAACCGGCACTTGCGACGATCGGATTATTCCTTGCACTGGGATACTGGAATGAATGGTATCAGTCCTCTCTCTTCTTAAGCTCGAAAGTGGATGTAAAACCGTTACAGTATACATTATATGAAGTTGTAAATAAAATGGATCAGCTTAAAAACTCCATTGCAGGACAGTATATATCATTGGCAGATATTCCGACAGAGGGAATCAAGATGGCAAATGCGATTCTTGCAACCGGACCGATCATTTTCCTGTATCCATTCGTTCAGAAATATTTTATCAGCGGTATTACCGTTGGAGCCGTAAAAGGCTGATCGATACGATTATCGCTCTGCATGGGGCAGAGTCATAATAAAAGCAGTTTTGTCTTAGAAAAAGACAGATCTGCTGCAAAAATAAATCATATGGAGGGTATGGTATGAAGAAAAGATTTAAGAGACTTGGGGCAATGTTACTCGCAGGTACAATGTTACTTGGCGCCACAGCCTGTGGCGGAGGAAGCAATTCTTCCACAACAGGAAATGCAGCAAAATCGGAAGACAGTGCATCCACTACGGAAACAGGGGGAACGACAAGTAGTGGTGACATTGACACATCCGAACATGTAGTGATCACTTATATGGTGACCGGTGATAAACCGGATGGTAAGAGCGCAGAGCGTCTCGATGAGATGATGGAAAAACTGAATGCGATCCTGACCGAAAAAGTAAATGCAGAACTTGAGATTTATTACATCGGATGGACAGATTATCTCTCCAACTACAATCTGACACTGGCACAGATGGATGGTTCTGTCGACCTTGTCGGAACTGCTTCTGACTGGCTCGATGCCTGGCCAAACGCAAAGAACGGAGCATTCTTAGAGCTTTCCGAGGATATGTTAAAGACCTACGCACCAAAAACATGGGAGAGCGTAAGCCAGGATCACTGGGATCTGTGTAAATATAACGGCTCAATCTATCTGATCCCGGAGGATAATTACGCACAGTGGACCAACCATGGATTCATCTATCGTCTTGACTGGGCAAAAGAAGCAGGACTGACAGATGGTGTCAAGAGCTGGGAAGACCTTACAACTTACTTTAAATATGTAAAAGAAGCATATCCGGATGTGATTCCATGGGATTCTGACGGTACACAGTATGCACAGATGGCAAACGGCTGGATCACCTCCCACAGCAATTTTGTTGCAATCGACGGTGTCTGTTCCGGCGCATTATGGGGCGGTACAAAAGATGACCTTTACACGATCACAACACCTGCATACACAGACACAGATATGATGGTTGAGTATGCAAAATTAATGAAAGAATGGGATAACATCGGCGTATGGAAGACAGATGTATTAAACAATACTGCTTCCTCAAACCGTGATGATTACCGTATCGGTCGTGTTGCAGCAGAGCAGCACCACACACAGACCTGGACAGATCTTTGCAGTGCAACTCCGTCAAATACGATTTATCAGGATGATCCGGATGCAGAGTCAGGTTTCTTCTACTTCGGAGAAGAGACCGGAAACGTGGTAGCACTTTCCATCACACACGGTGCAATGGCAGTTTCCGCAGCAAGCAAGAACCCGGAAAGAGCACTGATGGTATATGATTTATTAAGAAATGACGAAGAATGCTACAGATTACTCTGCTATGGTATTGAAGGCGTATCTTACGAGATCAACGATGAGGGACTCCGCACAACTCCGGAAGGCTACAACTCAGACACAGACAACATCAACGGTATGACCAACTGGTGGTGGGGGCGTAACGACGATCTTGAGATCAGAGACGCTACAAGAAACTGGGATGCAATTGACAAACTTTACAGTGAGTATGATTCCTTAAAGATTGATTATCCGTATGGACAGTTTGTACCGGAAGTTGATGATATCCAGTCTAAGATCGATAACATCAACGAAGTATATACCAACTATACAAAACAGATCTCTTATGGTAAATATCAGGGAACTGCGGAGGAGATCGTTGCAGAGATGCAGTCAGCATTAAAACAGGCTGGTATTGAAGAAGTAACCGCAGCACTGCAGGAACAGTTTGATGCATTATACAAATAGGTATACAATAAAGGCATGATGTGCCGCTATTGAACAGAAGGTGTTGATTCTAAGAAATAGGGGATCAACACCTTTTGTTATAGGAAAGAACTGATACAAAAGGAACATTTTGTGAAAAAGAGGAGAGATGGCATGGGCAATTTTGAGATCACAGACAATTTTTATCTGGATGGAAAACCGTTTCAGATCATATCGGGTGCAATTCATTATTTCAGAATCGTTCCGGAATACTGGCAGGACAGACTTGAAAAATTAAAGGCAATGGGATGCAATACAGTGGAGACATATATCCCGTGGAACATGCATGAACCGAAAAAAGGTGAATTCCACTTTGAGGGGATGCTTGACATAGAACGATTTGTAAAAACGGCGCAGGAACTTGGGTTATATGTGATTTTAAGACCGTCGCCGTACATTTGTGCGGAGTGGGAATTTGGCGGACTGCCGGCGTGGCTGTTAGCGGAAGATGGAATGAAACTGCGCGTTTCCTATCCGCCGTTTTTAAAACATGTGCAGGATTACTATGATGTATTATTGAAAAAAATCGTGCCGTATCAGATCAATTACGGCGGGCCGGTCATTTTGATGCAGGTCGAAAATGAATACGGATATTATGCAAACGACAGGGAATATCTGCTTGCAATGAGAGATAAAATGCAAAAAGGCGGTGTCGTTGTCCCGCTTGTTACCTCGGACGGACCGTTTGAAGAAAACTTAAACGGGGGTCATTTAGAAGGCGCGCTGCCGACCGGAAATTTTGGATCTAAGACCGAGGAGCGCTTTGAAGTCCTGAAAAAATATACGGATGGCGGACCACTCATGTGTACGGAGTTCTGGGTAGGCTGGTTCGATCACTGGGGAAATGGCGGTCATATGACCGGCAATCTGGAGGAGAGCGTCAAGGACCTCGACAAAATGTTAGAACTTGGTCATGTCAATATTTACATGTTTGAGGGCGGTACGAATTTTGGATTTATGAACGGCTCGAACTACTATGATGAGCTGACCCCGGATGTGACGTCGTATGATTATGATGCGCTATTGACGGAGGACGGACAGATCACGGAAAAATACCGCAGATACCGCGACGTCATTGCAAAATACAGAGAGATACCGGAAGTTACATTTACGACCGAGATCAAAAGAAAGGCATATGGAACACTGCCAGTAAAAGAAAAGGTAAGCCTGTTTTCAGTGCTGGATGACCTCAGTGCTCCGGTGGAGAGCAGTTTTCCGCAGAGCATGGAAAAACTGGGGCAGAATTACGGCTATATTTTATATCATTCCACATTAGATACGGAGGAGAAACTCGAAAAACTCCGCCTGTGGGAGGCAAACGACCGTGCCAATATTTTTGTGGATCAAAAACCGGTCACAACACTTTACGATCTGGAACTTTTAAAAGAAAAAGAGCTGGATGTCACGTTTGAAAGGGGAGCTGATTTTGATATCCTGATGGAAAATATGGGGCGTGTCAATTTCGGACCGCGCATGGAGCACCAGAGAAAAGGCATCGGTCAGTGCGTGCAGGTCAACGGACATATGCATAACCACTGGAAACAGTACACGCTGCCGCTCGACAATATCGAAAAAGTTGACTTTTCCAAAGAATACAAAGAAGGACTGCCGGGTTTTTACCGTTTCACGGTGGATATCGATGAGACGGCAGATACATTCCTGGATTTTGAGGGATGGGGAAAGGGCTGTGTCTTTGTCAACGGATTTAATATTGGAAGATTCTGGGAGATCGGACCACAGAAAAGACTCTATATCCCGGCGCCGCTGCTGAAAAAGGGCGAAAACGAGATCATCGTATTTGAGACGGAGGGAAAGACCCGCGATACGATCGTGTTGAAGGATGAGCCGGATATTGGCTGAGTGTCCACGAAAATAAAAATCAAGTAATATGAATGGAGCAGGGTATGGCAGGATATTTATTTGTACATTTTACCGGGGAACAGAAGGACGGCGAGCAGATCTATTTTTCCGTGAGCCGGGACGGACTGCACTGGACGGATCTAAACAATGGAAAACCGGTACTGTATTCACATATCGGTGAGTGCGGTGTGCGCGATCCGTTTCCGGTAAAAAATCCGATGAACGGACGTTATTATCTGATCGCAACCGATCTTCGGATCGAAAAGGGTGAAGGCTGGCAGGCAGCGCAGGAGCGCGGCAGCAGAGATATCATTATCTGGGAATCAGAAGATCTTGTGCACTGGGAAAAGGAGCGTTCCCATACAGTCGGCATCCGTGAGGCTGGCTGTGTCTGGGCGCCGGAGGCTGTGTTTGACGAGGAAGAACAGGCATTTTTAGTCTTTTTTGCATCCAAAGTAAAATGTGATGGGGAAGAGACTGCAAAACACCGTATCTATGCCGCTTATACAAAGGATTTTGTCACATTTTCGGACACATTTTTATACGTGGAACGTGAGCGGGATGTGATCGATACCACGATTTTAAGGAGTAACGGAAAATATTACCGGATCTCAAAGGATGAGACCGACAGCAGGCTGATCTTAGAGGAGGCAGACAGTCTCCGCGGGGATTTTAAGCGGATCGCCTGTCCGGTTTTTGAAAAATTAAAAGGCGTGGAAGGCCCGGAGGGCTATCTTTTGCCGGATGGCAGGAGCTGGTGTGTGATCGCAGACCAGTTTGCCGAGGGAAAAGGGTATCTGCCGATGATCACGGAAGATCTGTCATCGGGTGATTTCACGATTTTGGAAAAAGAAAAATATGATCTTGGCAGGACGAAAAAAAGACACGGCGGGGTGTTGGAATTAAGTGACGCAGAGTATGAGAGATTAATTAAGGCAGAAATGGAGGGGTAACATGTTATATCCACAGGAAAATAAGATTCGTGGGATCATTGATTTAAACGGAGTGTGGGATTTTGCACTTGGGACAACGGAGGAACCGGGGGATGCGGTGACATTGCCGGAGCAGATGGAGCCAATCGCAGTTCCGGCATCTTACAATGATCAGAAAGATGATATTGCTTACCGGAATCATTACGGTTATGCGTATTACCGGAGAAATATTACAGTGCCTTCTTATTACAAGGGACAGAGACTGGTGCTTCGCTTTGACGCAGTAACACATTTTGCAAAAATTTATCTGAATGGGGTATTGCTCACACAGCATAAAGGAGGATTTCTTCCATTTGAAGTGGATATCACTGACAAATTATGTGCAGGGGAGAGTGCAGAACTGGTCGTTGCTGTGGATAACCGCATTAATCACAGCACACTTCCGGTTGGAAATGAGGAGGGAACCTCATTTATGGGAGCAGACAATGCAGGAGTGCCGGGAGTTGAAGCTGCAAAACGCTGGAGAAAACCACAGAATCTTCCTAATTTTGATTTCTTTAATTATGCAGGGATCAACCGTCCGGTCAGAATTTATACGACACCGAAGGCGTATATCAAAGATGTAACGCTTGTGACAGATATCCGTGGAACAGATGGCATTGTGAATTATCAGGTTAAGACTTCAGATACAGATGGACAGGAAGTTGTACTGCAGATCTTAGATGCCAATGGAAATGAAGTGGCACAGGCAAAAGGCACTTCCGGGGAGATCGTGATACCGGATGCAAAACTGTGGGAGCCATATCCGGGAACACCGTATCTGTATACGGCAGCAGTCACGTTCGGTGATGATTATTATGAGGAGCCGTTTGGCGTGCGTACGGTGCGCGTGGAGGGGACTTCATTTCTGATCAATGGAAAACCATTTTACTTCAAAGGATTTGGAAAACATGAGGATTCCGCATTTCACGGACGCGGTATGGACGTCTGCCTGGATGTCAAAGATGTCAATCTGATCCACTGGCTGCATGCAAATTCCTTCCGTACCAGCCATTATCCGTATGCGGAAGAAATGTACCGTCTGTGTGACCGCGAGGGAATCGTGATCATTGACGAGGTTCCGGCAGTCGGGATCGGTGCCGGAGCGGGCATAAATCCTTATGAAACATTCCCGATCCGCGAGCACCATGAGCAGGTCATTAAAGATATGATCGCACGCGACAAGAATCATCCGTGCGTTGTCATGTGGTCACTTGGAAATGAACCGGATACGGAAAATTTTCCGGAATCTGCATACAAGTACTGGCATTCCCTCTATGAACTGGCACATGAGACAGACCCGTCAAATCGTCCGGTCACTTTGGTCTGCTGTCAGAACAACTATGAAAAAGACATGGTCACAAGGAGCATGGATGTCGTCTGCATCAACCGCTACTATGGCTGGTACAATTTGTCCGGAGATCTTGATGCTGCCTGCTATGGACTGAACCTGGAACTGGATTTCTGGGAAAAACAGAATAAACCTGTCATGATTACCGAGTACGGTGCCGATGCTGTAGCCGGCATCCATGAGTGTGTGCCGGAAATGTTCTCGGAGGAATTTCAGGTGGAGTTTTACAAGAGACAGAATGCGCAGTTTGATAAGAGGAAGTTCTTTATCGGTGAACATGTCTGGAACTTTGCGGATTTTGCGACTGTGCAGGGATGCATGAGAGTCGATGGTAATAAAAAGGGACTGTTTACGAGAGAGCGCAGACCGAAAATGGCGGCGCATTACTTTAAAGAGAGATGGGGAGAGATACCTAATTTTGAGTATAAGGGTTAGGTGGTAAAGCACAAAGCGGGAGCCACAAACTAAAGGAGAAATCATGTCAAAAAATATTCGTGAAATCAACATCAACCAGATAAAAATCCACGACACATTCTGGTCTGCCATGCAGCACCGCATGACAGACACCGTCATTCCGTTTCAGGAGAAAGTATTAAACGATGAAGTGCCAGGCGTGGAAAAAAGCCATGCCATTGAAAATTTTCGTATTGCCGCAGGTTTAAGCGAAGGAGAATTTTACGGTATGGTCTTTCAGGACAGTGACGTCGCAAAATGGTTAGAGGGTGTCGCCTATTCGCTTGCGGTAAAGCCGGACAATGAGTTGGAAGCGCGTGCGGATGAGATCATTGACATCATCGAAAAGGCACAGCAGCCGGATGGCTATCTTGATACCTTTTTTATTGTAAAAGAACCGGAACACCGCTGGCAGAATTTGCAGGAGTGCCATGAACTTTATTGTGCCGGACATATGATGGAGGCAGGAGTCGCCTACTATCAGACAACCGGAAAAGACAAACTGCTTCATGTGGTGGAGCGTCTTGCTGACCATATTATTTCAATGTTCGGGGAAGATAAAGAGCCGGGGATTCCGGGGCACCAGGAAGTTGAGATCGGACTGATGAAACTTTACCGTGCGACCGGAAAAGAGAAATATAAGGATATGGCACGGTATTTTTTGGAAGAGCGCGGAAAAAATCCAAATTACTTTTACGAGGAAAAGAAAAAAAGAGGCTGGCAGCACTGGGGGCAGTACAGCTTAGAACCGTTAGATCAGAGATATACGCAGACACATGCCACGATCTATGAGCAGAAAGAGGCGGTTGGGCACAGTGTGCGTGCCGTTTATATGTACACGGCGATGGCAGACCTTGCCGGGGAAGATAAAGATCAGAGACTTTATGAGGCGTGTCAGACTCTGTGGGATAATATTGTAAAGAAAAGAATGTACATCACCGGCGGCATCGGTTCTACGGTTGAGGGCGAGGCATTTACGATTGACTATGATCTGCCAAACGATATGGCATATGCAGAGACCTGTGCTTCGATTGGAATGATATTTTTTGCGAAGAGAATGTTGGAGATCAGGCCGCTTGGAATTTATGCGGATATCATGGAGCGGGAATTTTACAATGGAACCATCAGTGGTATCCAGTTAGACGGAAAACAGTTTTTCTATGTCAATCCGCTTGAGACCAATCCGGGAACTTCCGGCACGATCTTCGGTTACAAACATGTGCTGCCGACCCGTCCGGGCTGGTATGCTTGCGCATGCTGTCCTCCAAACCTGGTACGTCTTGTGACTTCACTTGGCACCTATGCGTGGAGCGAGAGTGATACGACACTCTATTCCCATCTTTTTTTGGGACAGACAGCAGATTTTGAAAAAGCGGTTGTCAAGGTAGACAGCAGTTACCCGTGGGAGGGAAAAGTAACCTATCAGGTAAAGGCGAAGATGAAAGACGCATTTGAACTGGCAATCCACATTCCGTCCCATATCCGCATGGATACACTTTGCGTGACAGTCAATGGAGAAAAGACAGATGCAGCATCCTGCATAAAAGACGGATATCTTTATCTGAAGCAAAACTGGGGAGAAAATGATGTGATTGAGCTTACATTTGATCTTCCGGTACGCAAAATTTATGCAAACACAAACGTGCGTGAAGATGAAGGCTGTGTCGCCCTGATGCGTGGTCCGGTTGTTTACTGTTTTGAGGGAGTTGACAATGGCGAATGTATTCAGGCGCTACGGATTCCAAGAGAGATCAAAGCGGAGACAGAACTTTGCAGGGAAGGTGTATTAGAAGGAAATGTATTGATCCATCTGCCGGGATACCGGATGGAGAGCAGTGATGCACTTTACTCCGAGGAACGCCCGAAGCGGACAGATGTGACGCTGACCGCAATTCCTTATTATGTGTGGGCGAACCGGGGAGAAAACCAGATGCGTGTCTGGATGCCGGAGGAGTGATCTTTCCGACTAGTTTTCTACACGAAATACCAGACATCCGTGTGCTGGCGGTGTGACAGAAATGGCACTGCCGGATACGGATGTTTTTTCTTTGCTCCAAAGTTCCGTCAGGCTGGCATCTTTGTGGGCACAGGGTTCATCGCCGACATGGAGCGTTTCGATGTCACAGTGGATCGTCTGTGTCTCATCCGATAGGTTGAAGAAGGCGGCAAAGTGTTCACCGGTAACTGCATTGTATGCACACCAGATGGCTTTTTCATCGTCAAGACATACCTGATGCGGCTTGCAGTCCGGGGTTAACATGGACAGCACATCGCGGTTAGTAAGAAGGGCAAGTGTGGCGTCATCTAACTTTGTCAGTTCACAGCCAAGCATCAGAGGGGAACCGAAGAGACACCAGAGCGTTAACATGGTATGCTGTTCCTCCGGTGTAAAATTAGTGTACCATTCGTGACCGAATCCTTTTCCAAGCCAGCCGAGCGGAAGCATATCGCAGTCCGGGTAACATCCTTTTGCCACATGGTTCTGCCAGAGCTCACAGCGGTGGAACATATCTTTTAACAGATCCCATTTATCCCAGAAATCATCGGTGATACGCCACATATTTGCATAAGTCTCATAGTGCCATGCGTGTTCGATCAGTGCAGGTCCCGGAGAAAGGGATAAAACGATCGGCCTGCCACAGCGTGCGATCGCCTTTGCGAGCATTTCTATCTCATGGCGTGCAGAATAAGGATTGGCCGGATAGATATTGGTATTGCAGATATCATCGCACTTGATGAAATCAACACCCCAGGAAGCATAAAGTTCCATCAGAGAATCATAGTAAGCCTGTCCTGCCTCCGTATCGCGGACACCGTACATATCCGGGTTCCATCCACAGATGGAGGAAGGATTTGCGACCATATCGGCAGTCACGTTGCTGCCCTTGATCATACAATGGTTATGCGCAGCAGTTCTTGGGATTCCGCGCATGATATGGATACCGAATTTTAAACCGAGACTGTGAATATAGTCAGCAAGGTGGGTAAAACCGGTTCCGTCCGCAGAAGATGGAAAACGTGCCGGATCCGGCTGCAGTCTTGAAAATTCATCCATGGCAACATCCGCAAACGGGATATACTGGAACTGATCGCGCATGGAACCGGCACCGATCGCGTACCATTCGATATCAACGACGATATATTCCCATCCAAACTCCTTTAAATGTGCAGCCATGTAATCTGCATTTGCTTTCACGGCATTTTCTGTCACCGTGGTGTCATAGTAATCGTAGCTGTTCCAACCCATAGGCGGCAGCGGTGCAAAATTATTTTTGTTCATAAAAAACCTCCAGAATTGATTTCCTAAGCCGATTATACTATATAGAAATTACAATACAATACGCATTGCATTTCTTTTCACATTTTTTTATAATGAAAATAATGTTGGAACCGTTATTTGATTCTGACATTATTAAAATCAGAATGACAAAAGACATATCACGATAATAAGAAAAATAAGAGGAATAATCATGTCCGAAAAGAAAAAAGTAAAGATAAACGGTTTTGTTTTTACGGATGAAGCGGAAGCAGAGCAGGCGAAAAAGGAAGCACATGGGATTCATTATGTGGAAGAACGCGCAGATATGCATCATCCGGAAACGGTGCTTGAAATATATAATAAAATGGTGAAGCAGGAGCTGTTTGAAACAGCGGTTGGATTTACATACTTAAAAGAACTACAGGAATATCTGATTCAGAATCCGTCCATTAATAACAGTGATATTCTTCCGATTTCCGTGACACATCCGGTGTTAGAGGAGAGCCTCCGGAAAAAATTAAGGATTTCTGCAAAAAACAGGGCGAGCGAAAAGAAGGCGTCAAAAAAAACGGATGGATACCGCAAAAAATATGAGATCACGTTATTTATATCTGTGATACTGGCAGTCAGCGTGATCGGAATGTTTATCGTTGCATCGACGAGCGACAGTCCGACGATCATCAATTACGAAAATAAGCTGATTGATAAATATGCGGCGTGGGAGCAGGAACTTGATGAGAGGGAAGCCGCGTTAAAGGAACGTGAACAGACGGTGGAAGAACCATAGAAGACATCACATTTATTTCATAATTATCTGTTAGGATAACATGCAGGTTTGTACTCTGGCACAAATTTGAGATGTGCAAAAAGCAGCGCAGAAATGAGGAACAAAGATGGAAAAGATTAAAATATTAGTTGTGGATGATGAAAGCAGAATGAGAAAATTAGTCCGTGATTTTCTGGTCAGGGAAGATTATGAGGTGTTAGAAGCGGGAGATGGAGAAGCAGCACTCGATATTTTTTATCAGGAAAAAAATATTGCATTGATCATTTTAGATGTCATGATGCCAAAGATGAACGGATGGGAGGTCTGCAGGGAAATCAGGGAGACTTCGAAAGTGCCAATTATCATGCTGACGGCGAAGGGGGATGAGGAGGACGAGCTGACAGGGTTCGAACTTGGAGTTGATGAGTATATCTCAAAACCGTTTTCTCCGAAGATCTTAGTTGCGCGTGTCGGTGCAATTTTAAGAAGAAGCGGAAAGGCACCGGAGGAGGGAAAACTTCTTTCCATCGGCGGCATCGTGATCGATCAGACTGCACATACAGTGACGGTGGATGGCAGACAGATCGAATTAAGCTTCAAGGAATTTGAACTGCTTACCTATTTTATGGAAAACGAAGGCATTGCACTTTCCAGGGAAAAGATTCTTAATCATGTCTGGAACTATGATTATTTCGGGGACGCCAGAACAATCGATACACATGTCAAAAAACTGCGTGCCAAGATCGGTGAAAAAGGAGATTACATCAAAACCATCTGGGGCATGGGTTACAAATTTGAAGCAGAAGAAAATGGCAGTGATAAGTAATGATGAAAAGCAGGAAAAAAGAATTTAAAAGAAAATATTTTGGTTCACTGACACACCAGTTGATCCTGATCAGTATCTGTCTGGTTACGGGAACACTTCTTTTGTGCTGGTTTATCAACACGGTTTTTTTAGAACCGTACTATGTGATCAATAAACAAAATACGCTGCTTTCCGGATTTGAGACGATCGATGAAGCGAGTGAGGCAGGGACACTTGATGACAGTTCTTTTGATGTGACATTTGACAATCTCTGTGCAAATGGGAATATCACCGTCATGATCATAAGCTCCGACCGGACGATCGTGCGGTCTTCCGTCAATGATACGCAGAAAATGATGCTGGAATTTATGAATATCATTTTTGGCGAAAAACAAAATGAAGTGACGGTGATGATGCAGTCGGATAATTATATTATTCAAAAACAGACGGATACCAGGTTAGATTCAGAGTTTCTGGTCCTTTACGGAACACTTTCAAACGGCAATCTGATCCTGATGCGTACCGCACTTGAGAGTATCAGGGAAAGCGTCAATCTGTCCAATACATTTCTGGCATGTGTGGGTGTTGTCGCTGCAATCATCAGTGCAGTCGTGATCGTGTTTGTCTCAAGAGGCATTACAACACCGCTTCTGCGTCTGACCGATATCTCAAAACGCATGACGGAGCTTGATTTTGAGGCAAAATACCAGCCGGGGCGCAGATACCACAACGAGGTAGATGAGTTAGGCGAATATATGAATGTCATGTCGACCACGTTAGAGCATACGATCTCCGAACTGAAAAGCGCAAATAACCAGCTGCAGATCGATATTGACAAAAAGACGCAGATCGATGAGATGCGCAAAGAGTTTTTATCCAATGTATCGCACGAGTTAAAAACACCGCTTGCACTGATCCAGGGCTATGCGGAGGGATTGAAAGAATGTATCAATGATGATGCGGAGAGCAGGGACTTTTACTGCGAAGTCATCATGGACGAAGCGGACAAGATGAATAAAATGGTCAAAAAACTGCTCACTTTAAACCAGCTCGAATTTGGCAATGAGGTCATCACCATGGAGCGGTTTGACCTGACAGAACTGATCCGGGGGGTGATCAATTCGTCTGCGATCCTTTTGAATCAGAATGAGATCACATTGGACTTTACACAGCAGGAACCGTTATATGCGTGGGCGGATGAATTTAAGGTGGAAGAGGTAGTGACCAACTATCTGAGCAATGCGATCCATCACGCAGAGGGAGAAAAGCGGATCGATATCAGCTGTGTACAGAAAGGGGACAAAGTCCGCGTCAGTGTTTTTAACACGGGAAATCCGATACCGGAAGAAGATGTGGACAATATCTGGATCAAATTTTACAAAGTGGATAAAGCGAGAACCAGAGAATACGGTGGCAGCGGCATCGGTCTGTCAATCGTCCGGGCAATCATGGATTCGTTCCATCAGAAGTGCGGCGTGATCAATCATGAGGACGGAGTGGAATTCTGGTTTGAACTAGAAACAAATAATGGAAATTTTTTTAGTTGATAAATCATACCAAAAATGCTAACATATGGGTATAGTTCGTGACAATAGAATGTTCGCAGAGTGCGCATTCTGTTGTTCATGATAATAGAATATTCGCAGAGCGTGAGTTCTATTATTTACAGATATTTTGAGAGGAATGCCATGAAAAGAACGGGAATGAGATTAACGGCAGTGGCAGCAGTGACAGCGTTGCTGCTCGGTGGATGTGGAGAACAGCCATACAGTTTAACAGAAGATGAGGAAGGCATGATTGTGGATTACTCGGCACACGCTGTGGCAAAATTTAATACGAGCCAGCCTGACGGTCTTGCAAATGTGAGCCGCAATGAGCAGGAAACAGAGGCAGTGGATGAGTCACAGACGACGGAGACGGAGAATAAAATCACACTGGATGCATCCGGCAATGCAGCTGCAGGAGACCAGAGCACAGAGAATAAAACAGCAGAGCCGTCGACACTGGATGAACTGTTTGGAGGAGAAAATCTGTCGGTCACATATACCGGAGCAGAAATTGCAGCAAATTATATGGAGGGCGGTTATTATTCGCTGGATGCAGAGCAGGGCAAGACATTTGTGATTGTCGGTATTGATATTACAAATTCCGGAGCGGATGAAATAGCGATAGATAACTTTGCAAAGACACCGAAGTTCTCTGTTATGGTCAATGGTCAGGAAAAAGCAGAGGAAGAAAATACAATACTTCCATCTGATTTTGCACTGTATCAGGAAACAGTCCCGGCTGGAGTAACAGAAAATACTATCTTATTGTTTCAGGTGCCGGACAGTGTGACCAGTGTGGACAGTCTGGATCTGTTTGTAAATATCAGCGGTACAAATTATCAAATTACTTTGTAATGATATTAGTAATGTGCTATAATAAATGCAGTATTTATGCAATGGAAAAAGAGACGAATTGCGTAGCAGATGATACGCGGGAGGAGAGACAGGAATGGATACAAATATACTTTTAGAGTCAGGAACAAATGAACTGGAGGTCCTGGAATTTACATTAGGAAATAATCATTATGGAATCAATGTTGCAAAGATCAGAGAGATATTGACGTATCAGCCGGTTACACCAGTACCAAATTCTCATCCAAGTGTGGAAGGTATTTTTATGCCGCGTGATACGATGATTACTGTTGTTAATCTGAAAAGATGCCTGGGAATGCCGGAGGACGGAGAAAACAAAGGACTTTTTATCATCACGAACTTTAACAAATTAAATATTGCGTTTCATGTAGATGCCGTGATTGGTATCCATCGTGTATCATGGGAATCCATCATCAAACCGGATTCAACGATCAATACGGAGAATAACAGTGCATCCACAGGTGTCATTAAGATGGATGACAAGCTGATCATCATCCTTGATTTTGAGAAGATTGTATCCGATATCAGCCCGGAGACAGGACTTAAGGTATCAGATGTTGATAATATGGTAAGCCGTGAACGTTGTGACTCTCCGATCCTGATCGCTGAGGATTCACCGCTTCTTAGCCGCTTGATCACAGATTGTCTGAAGAAGGCAGGATACACCAATCTGATTGTGACAATGAACGGTCAGGAAGCATGGGACAAACTTACTGAATTTGAAAAAGCAGGCAATGTGCGTGACAAGGTTCACTGTATTATCACGGATATCGAGATGCCGATGATGGATGGACACAGACTGACCAAACTGGTTAAGACAAATGATAATATGAAGAAGATACCGCTCATTATTTTCTCATCTTTGGTCAATGAGGAAATGAGAATTAAAGGCAAACAGTTAGGGGCAGATGCTCAGTTGACAAAACCTGAAATCGGCAATCTTGTAGAGGCTATTGACAATTTAATTGATAAAAGCATTGATTAGGTTGAAGCGAAGAGGGGGATGTGATGTATTGTCACATCCCCAAATTAAGTTATAGGCTTGACGGAGGTATCGGATGAGCGGGACAGAAGATTATCTGGATGGACTGTTAAATTCCATATCTGAAAAAGATTTGGATACAAAGAAAAAAACCGGGAGTGAAACGATGCAGACAGAGGAAGATATTATGAATGATATGGAAAATGATTTACTTTCCAAAGAAGCGGAAGATAATTTTTTAGAACAGTTTGAAAAAGAATTGCAAAATGAGAAGTCGTCACCGGAAGAGGAAAAAACGGATGATTTCTTTAACAGTTTAGATCAGATTGTGGATGGAGCAGATCATAATAATAATGATGATGATTTCCTGATGGATACGCTTGGAGATATCCCGGGTATCGATGATGTGACAAAAACAGAAGATTTGTCACAGGCACAGACGATGGAAAAAGAGCCGGATGAACAGTCTGAAGATACAGCAGAACCGGCACAGGCGTCAGATGATGCCGGAAGTGATACTTTTGGTATGGATGATGCAGGCAGCACAGGACTGGATGATTTTGGAGACCTTGGCGGGGCTGATATGTTTGGAGACAGTGAGGCAGAAGAAACCGAAATTACTCCGGATGGCATAGAAGAAACTCCGAAAAAAGAAGGTTTTCTAAAAAAATTATCACGCATTCTTTTTGGGGAAGATGATGAGGATGAAAAAGGTGATTCTGTCTCATCTCAAAAAGAACCGCTAACAGGAGAAAATGCGGGTGACATTGATTTGTCAGATCCAAATATGCAGATATTGCAGGAACTGGGAGATATTCCGGATATATCGGATGCACAGAAGGAAGAAGAAAAGCCGGATCCGAAAGAAGAGAAAAAGAAGAAAAAAGAGAAAAAGAAAAAAGAAAAGAAGCCAAAGAAAGAAAAGAAACCAAAGCCAAAGAAAGAAAAGAAGCCAAAGCCGCCAAAGGAACCGGATCTGACTCCTCCATTGCCGAAGGTGCCGGTAATTCTGATCTTTGTAATGGTATTCTCATTCCTTATTCTTGTGGTGTTAGCAACAAATCTGGTCGGCTATTCAAGCAGCTTTTCAAATGCAGAAGACGCATATGCAAAGGGTGATTATGAGCAGGCATTTCAGGATGTGGCAGGGCTTGAAGTGAAAGAGAAAGATCAGGATACCTACAGAAAATACCGTATTCTGGCATATACAACAGGTCAGTACAGAGCATATCAGAATCTGGTGAACCAGAAAATTTATGATATGGCACTGGATTCACTGATCAGCACGATCGGAAGATGTGAAGAATACAGCAGTGATGCCAAAGAACTTGGATGTGAAGGAGAGATTTCAGACATACAGGCAAAGGCAGAGGAAGCATTAGAAGCATTTAAGATTGATACGGAAAAAGCACTTGAAGTATATGACATGAAGGATCGGACTGCATATTCAAAAGAGATTTATCAGATACTGGATGATGCAGGACTTAGTGAGGAATAAAAATGATAGCGATCATTGACTATGATGCAGGCAATTTAAAAAGCGTACAAAAGGCACTTGACTTTTTACATCAGGAATGCGTGATAACGAGGGATTTTCATGAAATCCGTCAGGCAGACAAGGTGATCTTACCGGGGGTTGGTTCTTTCGGTGAGGCGATGGTCCAGTTAAAAAAATATGAACTGGATAAAGTGATACAGGAAGTGGCGGAGGAGAAAAAGCCATTTCTTGGCATCTGCCTTGGTCTGCAGCTTTTATTTGAGGGCAGTGAGGAAAGCAGCGGAGTGGAAGGTCTGCATTTGTTAGATGGGCAGATTCTGCGTATACCAGATACAGAGGGATTAAAAATACCGCATATCGGATGGAATTCACTGGATCTATGGAATAATGGAAGGCTCTTTGCAGGATTGCCGGAGCATCCATATGTTTATTTTGTTCATTCTTATTATCTGAAAGCAAAAGATGACAGAATTGTGAAAGCAACTACGGAATATGGCACACATATTCATGCTTCCGTGGAACAGGACAATATCTTTGCATGTCAGTTCCACCCGGAAAAGAGCAGTACAGTCGGACTTAAGATACTAGAAAATTTTGCCGGGATTTAAGACAGGAGGATAAAAATGTTTACAAAACGAATTATTCCGTGTCTGGATGTGAATAACGGACGTGTGGTAAAGGGTGTTAATTTCGTAAATTTAAGGGATGCAGGAGATCCGGTTGAGATCGCAGCGGCTTATGATAAGGCGGGGGCAGATGAACTGGTATTTCTCGATATCACAGCAACCTCAGATGCCAGAGAGACGGTCGTGGATATGGTGCGCAAAGTGGCAGAAAAAGTGTTTATTCCATTTACTGTAGGCGGCGGTATCCGTACTGTGGATGATTTCAAGGCATTACTCCGTGAGGGTGCGGACAAGATATCGATTAATTCTTCTGCAATCAACCGTCCGGAACTCATCAGTGAGGCGGCAGATAAGTTTGGCAGCCAGTGTGTGGTGGTAGCGATCGATGCAAGAAAGCGTGCAGACGGTTCGGGCTGGAATATTTACAAGAACGGTGGACGTATTGATGTCGGAATTGATGCTGTGGAATGGGCAATGAAAGCGGACCGGCTTGGCGCAGGAGAAATTCTTCTGACCAGTATGGATTGTGATGGAACCAAGGCAGGTTATGATCTTGAACTGACCCGTATGATCGCAGAAAATGTTTCTATTCCGGTGATCGCTTCCGGTGGAGCGGGGACGAAAGAGCATTTTTACGATGCGCTGACGGAGGGGAAAGCGGATGCAGCGCTTGCTGCTTCTTTATTCCATTACAAAGAACTTGAGATCTGTGATCTGAAAGATTATCTGGCAGAACGCGGTGTCTCTGTCAGAAGATAATAAGAGGGTAAATATCATGGCAATGATTACGAATGACTGGCTCCCGGCAATTCAGGGAGAGTTTAAAAAGCCATATTACAGGGAACTATTTCAATTTGTAAAAGAAGAATACAGCAGGGCGGTCATTTATCCGCCGGCAGATGATATCTTCAATGCGATGCATTTTACACCACTTAGTGAGGTAAAAGTACTGATCTTAGGACAGGATCCGTATCACAATGAGAATCAGGCACATGGTCTGAGCTTTTCCGTACTGCCATCACAGAAGGAGATCCCGCCATCTCTGCAGAATATTTACAAAGAGCTTCAGGATGATCTGGGATGCTATATTCCGAACAACGGATATTTAAAAAAATGGGCGGATCAGGGCGTACTGCTTTTAAACACGGTGCTGACTGTCCGTGCACATCAGGCGAATTCCCATCAGGGAAGAGGCTGGGAGCAGTTTACGGATGCAATCATACAGGCAGTCAATGCACAGGACCGGCCAATCGTATATATGTTGTGGGGAAGACCGGCACAGAGCAAGATACCGATGCTGACAAATCCGAAGCATCTGATTTTAAAAGCGCCACATCCAAGCCCACTTTCTGCATACAGAGGTTTTTTTGGATGCAGACATTTCAGTCAGGCAAATGATTTCTTAAAAGCAAATGGGATCGAGCCGATCGACTGGCAGATCGAAAACCTGTAAGTTCCCATAAATGAGGAGTGCCCAGACACCTTTCGGCGCCCGGGCTATTATGAAAAAAATTTATCAAGTATATTATAACAAGTTGTCTAAGTATTTTTTAACTGTATTTAGTATATCAATCATATATGAACAAAGTATGAATAATAAATTAACAATTTTTTAGTAATTTAAAACAAAAAAACAGAAAAAAATACAAAAAAATTGGTTAGGTTATCCATACACCTGAAAAGACGGTTTTACTTGTGGAAAATGCTTGAAAATATAAAGAGAACGGCCTAAAATGACGATATAAAAGAAAACAGGGATGTTTGATTCATAACGAACAGGTTATTGTATTATTTCAAAGGAGTGAGATATATGGCAACAATTTCTGGCTATAATTCATATTCAATGGGAGTTTTGTTTTCTGGTCTAAACACTACATCATCTAAGAATTCATTGTTTTCGAACAGTATGTCAGGAAGTGATATACTTGGAATCAATTACAGTGACTGGGCAACAATCAGATCGGGCAGCTATTTTAAATTGTTAAATGCGTATTATGGGAAAGGTGGACAGGTCAGTGCTTCAGACGATACAACATCTTCCTCAACGTCAACATCCAAAGACAGCACCAGGACACTCGCTGTGATTGAGAGTGATGCGAAGAGTGTGGAGAAGTCGGTTGCAGCTCTTCAGGAAACAGGGGATAAATCCTTATTTAACGAAGTGACAAAGACAGATGAAAATGGAAACAAGACGACCGGTTATGATACGGATGCTATCTATAAAGCTGTTAAAAACTTTACAGACAGCTATAATAGTCTGATTGATGAAGTGGGCAATTCCAATACAAAGAGTATTTTAAGAGCCGGTGCCAGCATGGTGAATGTGACAGAGGCAAATCGTAAATCACTTTCTGATATCGGTATTTCCATAGGTGCAGACAACAAGCTTACCATTGATGAAGAAAAGTTTAAGAAGACTGATATGAGTAAGGTAAAGGCAATGTTTGCAGACAGCAGCTACTATGGAACAGAAGTGAAACGGCAGGCAGGCCGTGCAGAGTCTTATGCAAAGAGTGAGGCCGCAAAGGCGAATACCTATCAGAAATCAGGTTCTTATACCTATAATTACAGAACAGGCGAACTTTATAACTCTACGATCTGATCGCAGAGCTGCAGAAAAATATGCTGCTGTTTTCATACATTTTGAAAGCGGACAGCAGCGGTCATACTGGTATGATGTGATCCGGACGGTGGAAGGATTATATCACGCAATCATTTATGAGAAACTCGGATTGGGTTTCTCATAAATTTTGCAAAAAAATAATCAGTGCACCGGAAAAAAAGATTGCACAATGGGGCGATGTATGGTCAAATAATATATAGTGTAAAAATGGATGTTGACATCTGGCAGAATAGAAAATATTTGAGATAGATGAAATGGAGAAAAGAATGGCAGCAAAGAAAGTAGTAGTCGGTATGTCAGGCGGTGTGGATTCCTCTGTGGCAGCATATCTTTTGAAGGAACAGGGATATGATGTGATCGGTGTGACCATGCAGATCTGGCAGGATGAGGATGAATTTGTGCAGGAGGAGAGTGGCGGATGCTGTGGTCTTTCGGCAGTGGATGATGCCAGAAGAGTGGCAGACCGTCTTGGAATTCCTTATTACGTCATGAATTTCAAACAGGAATTTAAAAAAAATGTCATGGATTATTTTACTGCGGAATATTTAAAAGGCAGGACGCCAAATCCGTGTATTGCATGCAACCGTTATGTAAAATGGGAAGCATTGTTAAATCGGAGTCTTGCGATTGGTGCGGATTATATTGCAACCGGGCACTATGCGAGGATCGAGCAGCTTTCCAATGGAAGATATGCAATTAAAAATTCCGTGACAGCAGCCAAAGATCAGACGTATGCACTTTACAATCTGACACAGGAACAGTTGTCACACACATTGATGCCGGTCGGTGCCTATCATAAAGATGAGATCCGTAAGATTGCAGAGGAGATCGGTCTTATGGTTGCACATAAAAAAGACAGTCAGGAGATCTGCTTTATCTCTGACAATGATTATGCCGGATTTATTGACCGGGAATGCGGCGATCAGGTACCACCTCCGGGAAATTTTGTTCTGACAGACGGAACTGTAGTCGGAAAACATAAAGGGATTACGCATTATACGATCGGACAGAGAAAGGGACTGGGTATTGCATTCGGGCATCCGGTATTTGTCACGGAGATACGGCCGGAGACAAATGAGGTCGTACTTGGTGAGAACAGAGATGTATTTACTTATGAACTGGATGCAGATCATATTAATTTTATGTCGATCCCGGATATTCAGGATGAGATGCTTTTGAAGGCAAAAATCCGTTATTCCCACAGCGGAAGTATGTGCAAGGTGACAAGAACCGGAGAAGATACGATACACTGTGAATTTTTAGAGCCGGTGCGTGCGGTGACACCTGGACAGGCAGTCGTATTATATGATGGAGAATATGTTGCCGGAGGCGGCACGATCCTTTAGAAAAGCGATATGACGGAAAGCCGCTGGATGATAAAAAAGACAGCAGATTACACAAGATAAAAATGATGTGAAAAGGAAAGGAACTGGCAGCAATGACAAGAGAAGCGTTTAGGGAGCTGGTAAAAAAAGGCCCGGTACTGCTTGATGGTGCAACAGGAACGAATTTACAGAAGGCAGGAATGCCGGTCGGAGTATGTCCGGAGCAGTGGATCCTGGAAAATTCAGAAGTGTTGATCGATCTGCAGAAACAGTATGTAGAGGCCGGAACCGATATTTTATTTGCGCCGACCTTTACCGCGAGCAGAATAAAATTAAAAGAATATGGTTTGGAAGATCATTTAGAGGAGATGAACCGCAAGCTTGTCGCACTCTCAAAAGAGGCTGCAAAGGGTACAAATGCGCTGGTTGCCGGAGATCTTACCATGACAGGAGAACAGCTTTATCCGTTGGGAGATCTGATGTTTGAGGATCTGGTGGATGTTTATAAAGAGCAGGCGAAAATTATTGCGGAGGCCGGAGCAGATCTTTTTGTGGTTGAAACGATGATGAGCCTGCAGGAATGCCGTGCGGCTGTGCTGGCAATCCGTGAAGTATGTGACCTGCCAGTCATGGTTTCATTGACTTATAATGAAGACGGAAGAACACTGTATGGAACAGATCCGGTGACAGCGGTTGTTGTGATGCAGAGCCTTGGTGCGGATGCGGTCGGAATGAACTGTTCGACCGGACCGGAGGCAATGTTAGAGCCGATCGCGAAGATGGCAGAGTATGCAACGATACCACTTCTCGCAAAACCAAATGCCGGAATGCCGGAGCTGATCGATGGTCAGACCGTCTTTAATGTAGAGCCGGAAGAATTTGCCGAAGTCGGGAAAAAACTGGTCGAAGAGGGTGCTGCCATCATTGGAGGATGCTGTGGAACAACACCGGAGCACATCCGTGCTTTAAAGGAGGCAGTAAAAGGTATCCCGGTCAAAGCACCGCTTCAGACGAAGAGAAGAATGCTGACTTCAGAGCGTAAGTCTGTAGAGATCACGCTTGATGGACGTTTTATGGTCATTGGAGAACGTATTAACCCGACCGGAAAGAAAAAGCTGCAGGCAGAGTTAAAAGAGGGTTCCTTAAATCTTGTTCGTACCATGGCATTAGAACAGGAGGAAAATGGAGCATCGATCCTTGACATCAATATGGGTATGAACGGTATTGATGAAAAAGAGATGATGCTGCGTACCATTTACGAAGTGACTTCGACGGTGGATTGTCCGCTTTGCATTGATTCCAGCCATGTGGATATTATTGAGGCCGCGCTCCGCATCTATCCGGGACGTGCACTCATCAATTCGATTTCACTGGAAAAAGAAAAGTTTGAAAAACTGCTTCCGATTGCAAAGAAGTACGGGGCAATGTTTATCCTGCTTCCCCTCTCGGATGAGGGACTGCCAAAAGATTCTGCTGAGAAACATGGCATTATCCGCACGATCATGGATGAGGCGGTGAGGATCGGCATGGCAAAAGAAGATATCATTGTGGATGGACTGGTTGCCACGATCGGAGCAAATCCGAATGCAGCGTTAGAGTGTTTTGAGACATTTTCCTATTGCAAAAATGAACTGGAACTGCCGACAGCATGTGGACTTTCTAATATTTCATTCGGACTGCCGGAACGTACTTATGTCAATACGGCTTTTCTTACAATGGCGATCGCAAATGGTCTTACGATGGCGATTGCAAATCCGTCACAGGAACTTCTGATGAATGCCGCATTTGCGTCGGATATGCTGTTGAATAAGAAAGAAAGCGACATCCGTTATATTGAGCGCATGAATTTCCTGTCAGAAAAATATGCCGGTATGGAACGTGTCATGGTTCAGAAAACACCTGCAGGTACATCTGCGGCTGGCGGCGAAACCAGGAAAGAGAGTACGGGAAGCGGCGTATTTCAGGCAGTTTTAAAGGGAAACAAAGAACATGTATTAGAAGAAGTAAAAAAGATGTTGGATGGCGGAGCCAAACCGGATGAGATTATCAATGAGCATCTGATCGCTGCGATCAATGAAGTAGGAGAATTATTTGATAAAAAGAAATATTTCCTGCCACAGCTGATTTCTTCCGCTAATACGATGAAACTTGCAATCGAGTACTTAGAGCCGATGTTAGAGCGCAGTAATACAGAGGCAATGGCTACGATCGTTGTTGCGACAGTTGAGGGCGATATCCATGATATCGGAAAAAATCTTGTGGTTCTGATGTTGAAGAATTACGGTTATCATGTGATCGACCTTGGCAAGGATGTTCCGGCAGATGTGATCGTGGATACCGCAATGAATGAAGGTGCGAAGGTGATCGGACTTTCCGCACTGATGACGACCACAATGATGCGGATGAAAGACGTTGTGGAGCTGGCAAAAGAAAAAGGCTGTACGGCGAAGATTGTAATTGGAGGAGCGGCGATCACGGAGAGTTTTTCGGATGAGATCGGAGCAGATGGCTATTCGAAAGATGCAGCGGAATGTGTGAAACTGGTCGAACGCTTACTGGCATAAGACACTTTTAGTATAGCATAACATGTAAAACGACTCTTGTAGCTTATTTTACATGAAGTGCCAGTATAGAAAGCTGGATGTGTTGTTATGTTTTTGAAATTTTTAGGAAAATATGAAAAAAAGTGTTGACTTTCATCTTCTGTAATAGTATACTTTAGAAGTCGGTTGCAAAAAGCAAAGGACAAAAATGGGATCTTAGCTCAGCTGGGAGAGCATCTGCCTTACAAGCAGAGGGTCACA
>OLNQ01000546.1_pt1 | contig 40368 bp, 50 predicted proteins | sample 1672821 | NCBI WGS metagenome assembly OLNQ01 (sample SAMEA3136727, study PRJEB25190) | human gut metagenome | biome: human gut; feature: human-associated habitat; material: faeces | place: Austria | collected 2013 | reverse complement strand
TGCTGAATTTGATATCTTTTTTCATGTTTTTCTCCAATCGTAGCTAAAAGTGGGTGTGGGCTTCTGCCCGCAGCTTGGGGGTGTGGGGCCATGCCCCGCCCAGTGCATTTGGCAGGGCAGCGGCTTTGCCGCAGACCAGACAAATGCGATGCTGGCCACCTCCAACGGAGGTGATAAAATCTCCCGTAACAGAAACTCTCTGCGCCTATCGGGAATAACGGTTTACGCAGAGGAATTTTCCATCTGCGGCAGAGAAATGAAATGTTTCTTCATCCGGCTTTCAAGGGATTATTTCCCCTGCACACAGCGCTTTTTCGGCGTTCCTACATGGGGGTGGGATCACTACCCTCGGCGTGCGCTTCATGCCGTTGAAACACTGGACGCGCAGGAGTTACGGCGGCGTATTCGCCGTTTTTATGCCGCCCCAGAATTCGCCCTGTGCGGGCTGAATCTCCCCTCGTCGGGCACACACGCCACCCCAGCTCCTAACCGCGCACACAGCGGCTCACACGCTGAAACACGGGGCGTTTTCACCGCCCGAGACACCGACAGGGTCGATAGGGTCAACAGCTTGGGTACCCTGTGCATCGTCACTTTCGGCACGGCGCAGCTCGATGAGCCGCTTTCCGTTGCTGCGGCGCACCACGGCGGAAATACCGATTTTGCTTAGTGCGGCAACGCTTTGCAGGATCAGACGGGATACCTTTTTCGGCGTGATGCCCTCGCTGCCCACAGGGTCGATCTGCGCGGACAGCTCCGTGGGAGTGCCGATAAATTCCGTGCGGTCACGCATCAACTCAGAGAGAAGAATGACGATCCGGCCGCCCAGCAGCTCCGGCTGCGTCCGGCTGTCCGACACCAGCTCCCACACATTTTCCGCGTTGCGCTCCAGCGTCAGCTCACGATATTCAATGTCACGCCCGATGCAGGAGAGCGTCGCCTTGCCGCTGCCGCGCTTGTCCTCTACCAGCGTGAAGCTGGAATCCACCGCGCCGCTGATGGCTGTTGTGCCAGAGATGCGGCTGAACACATCGTCGGCGAATTCTTTTCGCAGATGGTGGATCAGCAGAATGGCGATGCCATAAGTGTCCGCAATACGCTTCAGCACGGAGAGGTCACGGTAGTCATTTGCGTAGGTGTTGTCATAACCGGCGCCGCGGATCATTTGCAGCGTGTCGATGATGACCAGCACCGTGTCGGGGTGCTCAGAGAGGAACGCGCAGAGCTGTTCCTCCAGCCCCTTGCCAAGGGTGTCACTGTTGGTGGTGAAGTGGACGTTGGCTGGGGCGTCCTCCGTGATCTCGAACAGGCGGTTCTGGATGCGGAGAGTGGAGTCCTCCAGGCAGAGGTAGAGCGTAGTGCCCTGCTTCACGCCCATGCCCCAGACGGGATCACCCTTCGCCACCGTGACGGCCAGCCACAGGGCCAGCCAGGACTTACCCACCTTGGGAGAGCCTGCGAGGATGTGCAGGCCCTGGGAGAGCAGATCGTCGACCACGAAGTTCAGCGGCGTGAGCGGCTGACTCATTAACGTTTCACCGTCGATGGTCAGCAATCGGTTTTCTTTTTTCAATTTTGAATCCTCCTTAAAAAATAGTGCTCCCATCGGAACGATAAGAGCGAAAAAAGCAGAGGGGAGTTACCACGGAACGGCACGTGGTTTCTTCCCTCTGCTTGTATTGTGGAGGAATTCATGCTATGCTGAGAAAAAGAGCGGACAAATTAAAAATCAAGTAGGACAATTTTTGTGGAGGAGGATACATATGGGAGGCAGCGTCATTTTCTACACCTATGGCAGCACCTTGGAGCTGAACGGCCAGCAGTTGACCGCTGGTATGCTGACCGCCGATCTGCTGAATCTGTCTCCGGACGAATACCTGCGCCTGAAAAAGCGTATGACACAGATCACCGATCTTGCGAAAGAATATGAGCGGAAGCGGGACATAGCGCTTTGGTGGAAGCTGAATGAGAAGATGGATGCGCTCTGTCAGAAGCTGCGCCGGTATCAGGTGTTCCGCCTGCTGCTGGACGAAGACGAGGACGCTTTCTTCTCTGCCATACGGGAGATCACGGAGCAGTTCAGCGTATTTCCCACAGAGGATCGCGCACCGACAGCGGAAGCGCAAAAAAGACAGTTTGAGCGCGTGGCAAACCAATTCTCCCAGCGCGGCGAGTATGCTCCGCTCGACCTGTTCCATCCGAGTGAGGCGGATTTGGAAAAGGGGAAGACTTTTTATTATGAGCTGCTTCGTGCCTTCGGCCCCACCAAGGACGCATGGCGTGGCTACCAGAAGTACCTTGACCGCTACGCGCTGTACCTCCATGACATCCGTGCCTTCAACGAGACCATTCGGAACTTTATTCAGTTCAGCTTGTCCAAACTGGATCACAACAGCCCGGAGGAGTACGCGAAGGCTCTCTACGGTTTCTATAATGATGACCGCATCGCAGAGAAGCTCATCGTCAATCCCATCCGCAACAACGGCGACTGCTATACGACCCACGATGCCTACGAGCTTTCCTATTTGCCGCGGCAACTGCCGGACGGCTCCGCTGCTATCTGTCAGGAGCATGTGACAGATAGCTTACAGGCGCTGATGAAAGCCGATTATATGTTGGCGCTGAACAGTGGGTACAACATCCGCCGCTGCATCATCTGCGGACGGTATTTTCTGCTCAAGAGCGGTGTCCATGCTTTGTACTGCGAAGGGGCGTGTCCCCATGCGCCCGACTACACCTGCCGACAGTTCGGCACGGTGGAGTTGCAGAAGGAACTGGCGAAGGACATTCCCAAGGTCAAAGTCAAGGTGACCGCCTTTGCCCGCATCACAAAGGATATGCAGCGGGGCGCGATCTCACAGGAAGACGCAAGAAGAGCCAAGGACTATGTGCGCGACCTGCTCTATGACGCCTTGCGCGACGCAAGTATTTCCGTAGAAGCCTTTGAAGAGAGCGTTTCGTCTGAGAATGTCTACCAGCGCTGCGGGATCACCAGAACGGCCAATCCGAGGGGCCGTCCGCCGAAGGAAAAGGCGGGTGAGCAATCATGAGCAACGAGCAACTAATTCGCCAATATTATGACGGTGATGAAGCCGCGCTGAAAAAGCTGTACCATAAAAACATCGGTCTGATCCGCGGCATCGCCAAGGAAACCGCGGCGGAGTTCAACTGCCTGATGACGGACTCACATCATCCGAATCAGTGTTCCGCGTATACGAAAACGATTCTGGACGACCTCTGCGGCGAGGGCGCGTTGGAGTTCCTGACACGGATACAGAGTCGGGAGTATGACGAGAGCCGCGCCGTGCTCACCACCTATCTCTACCCGCATTTGAAAGGGCGTATGACCCGCTGGCTGGAGCAGAACATTGGCTGCATGGCGTTGAGCAAGGATGAGATGGGTGCCGTCCGGCAGGCGCAGAGGCTGTATCACATGGAGTGGAAGGATATTGATGAGATTGCAGAGGAGATGGATATTTCCAAGGCTCGTGTTAGCCGATATGTTCGCTACAACACGCATTTCCTCGGTGTGCATGATCTTGTTCCGGAGGGCTATGACGGCGATCCCTATGAGCGGCTGATGCCGGGGATGCTCTCCGTTTCGGTGGAGCAGGCCGTGTACCGCAAGGTCTGCGTCGAGCTTTTCCGGGAGCTGTTCGATACCCTGTCGAAGAAGGACAGGGACATTCTCGGCAAGACCTGCGGCGTGTTCGGATACCCGGAGGCGACCTTGAAAGAGATCGGGATGTATCACATGATGAAGGAGTCCGCCGTAGAGAAGGCAAAGAGCCGTGCTGTCGAGAAGCTGAGAGAATCCTATCCCGGCAGCAGACTTCAAGTGTGGAGGACTGTTCATCGTATGATGCGGAGGCCGGTCCTGCCGTCGGAGGAGGACAGTGAGCTGCGACGCGACTTCCCGCAGTATGTCCGCGCCTTGGCGAAGGTCTATGGCGTGCTGAGCGAAGCCACTTCAGATATGGATCAATTTGCTGAGTAAAAAACCGATACAAACATTTGTACAGCCAACTATGTTATTATCCTATACAAGCCCATCCGCAGATGCTATACTCAAGTAAAGTAAGCGAAAGAAGGGATATGTACCATGCTGACGGAAAAAGCCAACGCCATCTGCCTCTTGGAAGTCCTGAGAGAATACTCCGACGCGGAACACATTCTGCCCATGCGGGAGATCATTGGAAAGATGCAGTCCCTCTACGGCATCAAAATCGACCGCCGCACCGTTTATGGGGCCGTTGCGCTTTTGATCGAGCTCGGTTACGACATTTCCATTTACGAGGACAACGGTGTCGGCTACTATCTCCGCAGTCGGGAATTGGAGCAGTCGGAAGTCCTTCTGCTGACCGACGCGGTATATTCTTTCCCGTTCATCCCTGCAAAGCAGACCGAGCAGCTTGTCCAGAAGCTGCAAAAGCAGCTTAGCGTCCACCAACGGAAGCGTTATCGCTATCTGACCATATCGCGGCAGGACCGCAAGACCGACAACCGGCAGGTATTCTGGAACATCGAGCAGTTGGACGAGGCGATCGCGCAGAAGAAAAAAGTCCGGCTCGGCTATCTCCACTACGGGCTGGATAAAAAACAGCATGAGACAAAGACCTATACGCTCAGCCCCTACGAAATGGTTTACATGAATGAGCGGTATTACCTCATTTGTGTTCCTGACCACGCGCCAAATACGCGTCTTTACCGCATTGACCGCATGAAGGATATTCAAATTTTGGATGATCCTCGCAGCGAGGCTGTCGCCCGTCAGGAGGCACAAAATGCTGTCTATGCCTATGTCGGCGCGCCGGAGCGCATCGTCATGAACTGTGACCTCACCATCCTCGACGATGTGATCGACCGCTTCGGCACGGATGTACAGATCCGTGAACACGACGAAAATACCTTTACCGCCAGTTTTACCGCACCGCCGCGCGGCATCAAATTCTGGGCGCTGCAATACCTGCCGCATGTGGAGGTCGTAGAGCCTGCGTGGCTGCGGGAGGAGATCATTGAGAGCCTTGGAAAGAACAAGTATACCAAATAGGCATAAACCCATTTGATATCAGATAAATACGGAGGAGGAAAATGATTATGAGTATGGTTCGCATTGATTACCTGGGTACCTGCGAAGAGTTGGGTTTCTCTACCGACTCATACGCGTGGTGGCGGCCATTCTACCGATGGACTTTTTCTGACGGAGAAAAAGAATACTCAATCGTTTGCCGACACGCGCAAAGTTACTTTGAAAAAATATTGAATATAGCCTTGTCAAAAGACGCCCCCATCGAGGACGCACAGGAGGCTGCAAAGCACCAAATAAACCAGCACATTAGTTTTGAAGATGACATCGACCACATCGGTATTGACTTTTTCGACAACGATGGTCAACTGCGTGTCGTTGGTTGGTCCGATGAGTCCGGTGAGGAAACTCTCTTTGAGTTTCATTGCAATACGGCGGAGTTTATCCATGATATCGCCAAGCAGGTAGATGGTCACTTCCAAAGGATCGGCATTTTATATTATGACAGTTCCATTCCCAGTGCATTTCACGTAAATCGCAATATTGAAGGTTTCAACACCTTTATGAAACAGGATCTCTGGCTGACCGGTGCGCTTAGCCTAAGCGATATCGTGCTTCTAAAAGCCTGCGTGCTGGGCGGTTATGATACTGACAAAATGGTAGACGGTCTTGATGCAGATTTGTCCCGAGATATAAAAATTCTTACGACACCGATCATCTAAACTTTAAAGTTGGGAGGATCTTATCATGTTAGAAAATGACCGCACATGGAAACAAGATTACCTCTACCGTATGTTCTCGCACCATACCAAGGACAAAGAGAAGGAAAACTACGTTGTCAATGCAATCTGGGCGAGGCTGGACGATCTGAACGTCAAACCCATAACGCAGCAATATGTCCGCCGCCCCAATGGCTATGCGTTGATCGACCTCTATTTCCCGCAGATCAACTACAGCGTGGAGTGCGACGAAGCGTATCACAAGGACAATACGCTCAAGGACGCCGCACGCGAAATCGACCTGCAAACAGCGCTGTCCGCCTGCAGCGAAGACGGATTGACGATCCGCCGTGTGGATGCAACGCTGGACGCAGATGCGCTTCACGCCCGCATCCGCGAGATCGTCTGCGAGATCCGGCAAAAGGTCGCAGAAAAAGGAGAACAGCTCTCTCCATGGCTTGAGCAAGAAGAGGAATGGCGCAGTATCAAAGAGCGCGGTATTCTGCGGACAGAGGATGCCTATTCCTTTAAAACGATTGCCGACATTTGCCAAAAATGCTTCGGCAAGGATGCGAACTATCGCATCCAGCGCAGCTTTTTCCATGTGGCCGATGATCGGATGCTTTGGTGTCCTAAGTTGGCGATTGAACTGCCTGACGGCTCAAAGGTGGCGCAGTCTCGCGGCTGGATCAATGAGCTGTCCGCTGACTGGAATGTGATCATCGAACATAATGACAGCGGCGCTACCCCAGTAAAGCACCCGGATCAGCCACGCTATACCTTCGCAAAGAGCAAGGACGAACGCGGCGAGGACGCCTATCGATTCATCGGAATATTCCAATGGAGCGAAACCACGCCGAGCGGTGAACACATCTATAAGCGCATGGCAAGCGATATGAAACTGAAATAGAACCATGCACAGCGTCCCTGTACAGACATTTGCACAGGGTGCCGTGCTATTCTATCAGCGGAACAGAGAGCATACGGATAGTGCCGTAGTACGGCGCCAAGAAAGGATGGACAAAATGAAATATACTTCTGCCCAGGCCAATAAGCTGCTGAAAAAGCTGAATGACGAATATTCCGCCCTGCTGGATAAAGAGCAGCGCAGCCGCGACTTCCGCGCTGCGATGGGCGAGGACGTGGAGTCCGTACGCCCCGCCTACGATTACGCGGAAACACAGGCGCGCCTCGCAGAACTCGAAGGGAAAATCCGCGCCCTCAAGCACGCGATCAACTGCTTCAATATGACGCATTTTGTCGACGGCTTTGAAATGACCATCGACGAGATGCTGGTCTATATCCCGCAACTCACAAGGCGCAAAAATAAGCTTCTTGAGATGAAGAGCCGCCTTCCCAAGGAGCGCATTGAGGAGCAGTACGGCCGGCAGTCAAACATCATCGACTACCGCTATGCAAACTACGATATTGCCGCAGTGGAGGCCGATTACGACAAAACTGTCGACGAGCTTTCCCGCGCGCAGCTTGCGCTCGACGCGATCAACGGGCGCAAAACCTTCGATCTTGGCGAATGATCTTTTTCCGTCATTTCCATACGAATGTCTGACTATTTTATAACAGAGTTACGATCTCCGTTCGGGTTTACAGTTCGGTGAGAGCATCGGTTATTTTGATGGTTATTTGTTATGCTGCCCCATGTTCAAGGTTCGTGGGACCAACCATTACGGCATCGATGGAGCGAGAAAGCTTTTTTGGGAGGCGGAAGTACGGTTATATGCCTCCTTCTAAAATTGTGGAAAAAGCGCCCCTGTACAGACAAACGTACAGGGGCGTGGGCTATATTTCTTAATGACAAACTCCTATGTTACCAAGGAGATCCATTAAAATGGTCTATTTGAAAAATTTCACAATACTAAGCCGCGAACAGGAAGAAAGAATTCTTGATTCGATCAGAGAAACCTGCTATACCACGCGATATCCGTTCAATATCTTCCGTTACCGCGATGTGCCGCAGCTCGAATTTGAGCCTCTAACCATATTCTATGGCGGTAACGGGAGCGGTAAAACAACGCTGTTGAACATCATTGCAGAACGATTGCATCTTTCGAGAGAGACCGTTTTTAATCAGAGCAGCTTTTTTGAAGATTATGTTCGAGAATGCAGCTACAAGATGACATTCGGGAAAATTGCTCCTCCGGGTAGCCGCATCATAACCAGCGATGATGTATTTGACTATTTGCTTGACATCAGATACGTCAATCAAGGAATCGACACAGAGAGAGTCAAACTATTTGATCAATATGTAAGCGACAAATATGAGCCGTTCCAGTTAAAAGGGCTTGATGACTACAAGGAATTCAAGCGTAAATGTGATGCCAAATCAAAATCGCGATCCAGATTTATCAAAGAACGTTTAATGGAAAATGTCCAAGAACAATCCAACGGGGAAAGTGGTTTATATTACTTTGCCAACTCAATAAAAGAGAACGCCCTCTACCTGCTGGATGAACCGGAAAACAGTTTATCTGCCTCACTGCAATTGAAACTGAAAAGTTTTCTTGAGGATTCTGCGCGATTCTATCACTGCCAATTCATCATCTCAACACATTCACCGTTTCTGCTTTCCATGCAAGGTGCAAAAATATATGATCTCGACTCAGATCCAATTGATGTAAAGCCATGGACTCAGCTGGAAAATGTCAAAACGTATTATAGCTTCTTCAAAAGTCATGAAAAAGAGTTTTTCTGATAACAAGCCCAAGTGCATTTTCAATTGATTATATTAGCGGCTGCGCGTCATCATAATTAAACCCTAACAACAAAAGACATCCAAGAGATTCTGTCTTGGATGTCTTTTATGTCAGCAGCTCCTTTCATCTTGTTCCATCTTGTACGCTTCGTTTCGCCGAAGCGCTGGAAGTGGACGATCTCCCGGGCACGCAGGAACTTGATGGCATCATTGACGTCCGGATCATCGGACAAGCGCAGAATGTTGTCGTAGGTCAGGCGCGCCTTCTGTTCGGCGGCCAGATCCTCCGTCAGGTCGGCGATCATGTCGCCGGTAACGCCGATGGAGCCTGCCGACCAGGGAAAACCGGACGCCGCAGTGGGATAGACTCCTGTGGTATGATCCACAAAGTAGGCGTCAAATCCGGCAGTCCGGATGTCCTCGTCGGACAGGTTTCGCGTCAACTGGTGAACAATAGTCCCCACCATCTCCAGGTGTCCCAGTTCTTCTGTGCCGATGTCGGTAAGCAGGCCCTTCAACTCAGCGTAGGGCATGGAGTACCGCTGGCTAAGATAGCGCAGAGAAGCACCCAATTCACCGTCCGGGCCACCATACTGACTGATAATGACCGCTGCCAGCTTGGGGTTGGGATTCTTGATCTTCACAGGGTATTGCAGCTTTTTCTCATAGACAAACATGGCTCAGTTCCCCTTTCCATCCCACGGCCACGGGTCGTTCAGCCATTGGTAGCTGCCCGGCGTGATATCCGTCTGCATCAACGGTCCGCACTTTTCCTGATAGCGTTTACGCCCCTCCTGGCCCAGCCGGATGTATGACCAGTACAGCTCCAAAGCCTGCTGGTCATCTGCGTGTGTGGTCAGGTAAAGACCCAGCTCATCGATAGCAAAATCCAGCGCCATCAGTTCCAGCAGGGGACCGTCTACCTGTGGAAAGCGGGACCGCAGCTCCTTGTGGAAGGGAAGATCAAGGCCGGGAAAGAGTGTGCCCTGCCGCAGGGCCTCCTGGTCGTCGTAGCGCACGGGGTCTGTACCCTGCATGGCCACATAGGGGAAAGCCAGCGCACCGCAGGCCGGAAGCTGGCCAGTACCTTCGCCGCAGGCGGGCTGTGTTTCCGCCCGCGCTGCCGCCGTTTTCTCTGTATACAAGAGAATTTCCTCCTTTTGTCGGTAGTGGAGCCGTTCACAGCGGCTCGCTATATCTTATGCCTTGGCGGTTTGGGCGGTGAAGAAAATCGTTTTCAATTTTGCTATGCTGTGTTACAATGAAGAAAACACACATAAACTCTCCCGGAGGGGAGGGAGGTCCATGGTGTTGCTGCTTCGCAAACGACATCTGCTGACAGTTGTGGCCGCGGTAGCGTTGTGCGGTGCACTGCTGCTGACCGCGCGTCCCGGGGCGGCGGCCGTTTCGGGCAGCGCTTCGCCACAGCGGGCGGTCATCTTGGATGCCGGCCACGGCGGCGCGGACGGCGGGGCGGTGTCGGACAGCGGCGTGGCCGAAAGCGGCCTGAATTTGGCCATTACCCTGCGCCTGGCGGATGTGCTGACCTTCTGCGGCTATGAAGTGCTGCTGACCCGGACAGGGGAGGCGGCCCTATGTGACGATCCTGCCGCTACGCTGCGGCAGCAGAAGGTATCCGACACGAAAAAGCGTGTGGAGATCATCAACAGATGCGCTGACGCTCGGCTCATCAGTATCCACCAGAACAGCCTGCCGGGTCATCCCGGTGTCAGCGGTGCACAGGTCTTCCATAACGGACAGGACGGTGCAGAAGCGCTGGCGCTGTGCATTCAGAACGATCTGAATATGGCTGTTAATACCCGGGAAAAAGCAGCAAAGCGTATCGACGACAGCATTTACATCATGAAGCATGCGGACTGCCCCGCCGTGCTGGTGGAATGCGGATTTCTGTCAAACCCGGAGGAGACGGTGCTGCTTCAGCAGCCAGACTATCAACTGCACATGGCCGCTGCCATCGCAGCGGGTTTTTGCCAATACTGTACAAATGAGGGATGAAATATGAAGGCTAAGACCGTGTTTTTCTGCACCGAGTGCGGCAGCGAGAGTCCTCGCTGGTCCGGACGCTGCACAGTGTGCGGCGCATGGAATTCCATGGTGGAGCAGGCGGCGGAGCGTCCGTCCAAAAACAGCAAAATGTCCCGTGTAAAGGCGCCTGTAAAGGTATCTCGCATTACGGATATGCAGGCGGACGAGGAAATACGTTTCTCCACCGGAATGGGTGAACTGGACCGCGTGCTGGGCGGCGGTGCGGTGAAGGGGTCGCTGGTGCTGGTGGGCGGCGCACCCGGTATCGGCAAATCTACCCTGATGCTGCAGATATGCCAGCAGTTGGGGAAGTTTGCTAAGGTGCTGTATGTATCCGGCGAGGAGTCTACTCGTCAGCTGAAGCTGCGGGCGGAGCGCCTGCGTGTGGACAGCGAAAACCTGTTTGTCCTGTCCGAAACGCGGCTGGGTGATGTGTTGGAGTGTGTGGCTGTGGAGCAGCCGGACATCCTCATTGTGGACTCCATCCAGACGCTGTACAACGAGGAGCTGGATTCGCCTGCTGGCGGCGTGGGACAGGTGAAGGACTGCACCATGGCGCTGATGCAGCTGGCGAAGGGGCAGGGGGTCACGGTATTTGTCATTGGCCATGTGAACAAAGAAGGCTCTATCGCCGGTCCTAAGGTGCTGGAGCACATGGTGGACTGTGTGCTGTACTTCGAGGGCGACAGGCACATGACATACCGCATCCTGCGGGCGGCAAAAAACCGCTTCGGCGCCACCAACGAGATCGGCGTGTTCGAGATGCTGGACGCCGGGCTCCGCGAGGTGGAGAACCCCTCAGAAATGCTGCTTTCCGGCCGCCCCGCCGACGCCTCCGGCACCTGTGTTACCTGCGTGATGGAGGGCGCGCGGCCCGTGCTGGCGGAGGTGCAGGCCCTGCTGGCGCCCTGTGCCGGGGCACGTCCCATGCGCAGCAGCAACGGCTTTGACTACAACCGTGCCTCCATGCTGCTGGCGGTACTGGAAAAGCGCGGCAGCCTGAAAGTCAGCCAGTGTGATGCCTATCTGAATATCATCGGCGGCTTGACTTTGGATGAGCCTGCCGCCGACCTGGCGGCGGTGGTAGCCATCGCCTCCAGTTATTTGGATAAACCTGTCCCCAGCACGATGGCGGCGATAGGGGAGGTGGGTCTTTCCGGCGAGATACGCAGCATCACCCACATGGAACAACGCCTGTCGGAAGTAAAGCGTTTAGGCTTTACGCAATGCATGGTGCCAGCTCACAAGGTCAAAGATCTGAAGGCGCCCGTTGGTTTGGAGCTTCTTCCGGTGGCGAATATCTCCCGGGCGTTGCAGCTGCTGGCTCGGGGACAATAGGCACATAATGGAGGCAAGGGTGGGAAGCGCTTGGTTGGCCAATCGCGTTGTCGCAGGTGTCCAGCGTGCACACGCCGTCCTGCTGCCAGCGACAGCTGTCGATGCAGGGTATCATACCATCACTCCTTTGCCGTAGTTTGGCCGTTGACGGTCCATTCTATGAAAACAACTGTTACTGCCGCGTAACCCTTTTGTAATTGACATTTTTTGTATTTTGGTATACTTTCTATATAGCGAGATGCAGCAATATCGGTATGTATCGGTATACAAGGAGGAACAAATATGAAACGTAAAAGTCTCTTCATTGTTCTATTTGTTGTGGTTTTTGCTGCGGTATACATGATCATGAGCTTTGCTATTCCCGGATTCCGCATCAAATTAGAGGCGGAGCCGGCCGTGGTCTTTGTGGAAACGCTGAAAATCCTCTGGCCCTTTAAGGCAGCAGTCTCCCTGATCGCGGCGGTACTTATCGGCGGTCTGCCGCTGGTACTCGGAAAACGGAAATAAGAAAAAGCATCCCCCGGCGCATGCGCCGGGGGATGCTTTTCGCTTATTTTTTCTTCTTGTCAATGGGCTTGCCGTCCATGCCCACGGGCCCCTTGCCGTTGATGGCGCGGTAGTGGTTCAGCTTATCCACGCGCTTCTGGCGCTTGAGCTGCTTTTCCTTCTCCTTGGCCTTTTGAGCGGCAGCTTTTTTGTCTGCCTCTTTTTTCTTGCGATACTCGGCCTTCTGCGGATCTTCGTCTTCCACCAGGTCCTTGTACTTTTCCGGATGGCGTGCCCAGTCGATGCGGTAGATCGTCAGAGATACAAATAAAATCGCGCCCACGGCGATCATCCCGTAAAAAATAAAATTCCAGAACATGGTCAGCAGCGCCCTCCCAAACCTATTTTGCTCAGTATACCGTAAAATTGGCGGCAATGCAAGTAGTTTTACAAACAGGGAGAAGGCCGTGTGGAATTTTCGGTTGTTTTTTGCGCCGGCAGGGGGTATAATGGGCCCGTCAAAAGATGGTTTCCGGGGAAATGGGAGCCAAAAACGGAGGTAAAAGGAAATGTTTACATCTTTTAAAGAATTGGAAGCCTATGTGCTGGGCTGCGGCATGAAGAAGCGCATCGCGCTGGCCAATGCCCACGATGAACCGGCGCTGAGCGCGGTGGTCAACGCCCGCCGCAAGGGCGTTGTCGAGGGTACGCTGGTAGGTAAAAAGAATGAGATCATCGCCATGCTGCATGAGATGGGCGAGAGCGAGAAGGACTATGAGATCGTGGATTTCGATGGCGAGGAGCTGGACGCCGCAAAGCTGACGGTGCAGCTGGTGCGCGAGGGCAAGGCGGATATCCCCATGAAGGGTATTCTCCAAACCTCCAACTTTGCCCGCGCCATTCTGAACAGAGAGACGGGACTGATCCCTGCCAGCGGCAAGCGCCTGGTGAGCCAGTGCGGCATCTTCGAGTACGAGGGCCGCTTCGTGATGATCACCGATGCCGCCATCAACATCGCCCCCGATGTGGATACCCAAATCGGCATTGTGGAAAACGCGCTGCCTGTGGCTAACGCGCTGGGGATCGAGTGCCCCAAGGTGGCGGTTCTGTCCGCCGTGGAGAACGTCACCGAGAAGATGCCCTCCACCGTTTCCGCTAAAGAGATCGCGGAGCGCGGTGTGCCCGGCTGCATCATTTCCGGCCCTCTGGCACTGGACGGTGCTATTTCCATGGAGTCCGTGAAGCACAAGGCCATCCATGATCCCGTGGCCGGCCAGGCGGACATCCTGCTGGTGCCCTATATCGAGATCGGCAACGTGCTGTATAAGGCCTGCACCTACATCGCCGGCAAGACCATGGCCAGCACCATCTGCGGCGCGTCCTGCCCAGTGGTCATCACCAGCCGCGCTGATACGCCTGACAGCAAGTATTACTCCATTCTGATGGCCGTTCTGCGCTGCCTGAAGGCGTAACATGGCCACAAAAGGGGAGAGGGACAACGTAATGTGACACAAAAGGACGGCGCAAGCCGTCCTTTTGCCGCATACAGGCCCTATGTAAAAGAAGAATTGCTTTACATTTTGCGGTGCTGTCCGCATACTTGAGGGCAGGAGGTGATGTTATGAGTATCGGAAATCAAATCATGTCTATCCGCAGAGAGCGGCAATTAACGCAAGAGCAATTCGGCAGCCTGTTCCATGTGACGCGGCAGACAGTTTCGAACTGGGAGAACGGAAAGAGTTATCCTGACTTACAGCTTCTCGTAGCCATCAGCGACCAATTTGGTATCTCACTCGATACACTGCTGAAGGAGGACACAAAGATGGTAAAAGCCATCGATAGGGAAAGGGGATTGGGAGTGGCCAAGCGGGAAAAAGCCGTAAATCACTTCTTCACAAGCGCGGGTACAGGGCTGGTCGCATCCTGTGTAATCTCTCCGGCATCTGCAGCTCGGACGGCAATTTTCATCGCAGGATTTTTGATGATACTTATCGGCTGGTGGAGACAGTCGCGCTGGGAAGAGAAAATGCTTTCACGCTTAGCGGAGAACCCAGACGAGAAAAACTGATTACGATTTTGTTCAATCTTGACTTCCTCAAGTCTGTCTGCTACCATGAAGCCATCGATACCCGCAGGAAGGGGGAGCTTTGAAAGGATATATGCGATTGAACAAAATAAAAATTTTGTTCAATCGTGTGGAGGGTAACCGCTCTTTTTCATATAGCAAGTCCGTTTTGGACTGATCTCGCCCTGAGTAAGCTATACAAGCCATTACCGGCGATCTGTAGTTGCCGCATGACAGTCTTGTACAGAATACTGACCCAAATACCCGCCACACCGCAGTTTTTTTCAAGGCATTGTACATATGGATTACCGTACCGATTCGCCCCAGCTGCTGCTGGATTTTCTCAGCTACCACGAAACCATCAAAGCGCATTCTCAGCGCACCGTGGATGAATACTATCTGGATATGCGAAATTTCTTTCGCTATCTGAAGCAGCAGCGTGATCCGGCGCTTGCCGGCAAAGCGTTGGACGAGATCGACATCCGTAACGTGGATATTGATTTCATTTCCCGCATCACATTGACGGACATTTACAGCTATCTGACCTATCTTAGCCGTGATCGTGTACAGCACCAAAATAGTGAAATTTCTAACAAAGGTCTGAACGCTGCTTCCCGCGCCCGTAAATTGGCTACTATTCGTTCGTTTTTTAACTATATTTGCAATAAACGGCATCTTTTGGAAGACAACCCCTGCAAGGACGTGGATACGCCCAAGCAGATGAAGTCCCTCCCCCGCTATCTGACGCTGAATGAGTCCCTTTCCCTGCTGGAGAGCGTAGATGGCGCCAACCGTGAGCGTGACTACTGCATTCTGACGCTGTTTTTGAACTGCGGTCTGCGGATATCTGAGCTGATCGGCCTGGACATCACGGATATTCACGATGATGCCCTGCGTGTGCTGGGCAAAGGCAATAAGGTCCGTGTGGTCTATCTCAATCAGGCCTGCAAGGATGCGCTTGCGCGGTATATGGCGGTACGCCGGCCCATTACCGGGCGGGATAAAAACGCACTGTTTCTCTCCGGGCAGAATAGGCGCATCAGTCGTTCCATGGTCCATGCGCTGGTGAAAAAACACCTGTCCGCCGCGGGGTTAGACAGTGAAAAATACTCCAGCCACAAGCTGCGTCACACAGCCGCCACGCTGATGCTGCAAAACGGCGTGGACGTGAAGGCGGTGCAGGAGGTCCTGGGCCACGAGCACCTGAATACCACGGAGATCTATACGCATATTGACAACGAGGCGCTGCGTGTAGCTGCAAAGGCAAATCCCTTGTCACATGTAAAGATGAAAGGGAAAATTGAAGACAGTAACAGTAAAAAGGCGGAGGATTGACCTCCGCCTTTTTGTATTTTGCATATTGAAAACCAGCAAATAGAGGTGTGGCCGGATCATATTCATATGCTTCTTGATATCCCGCCCAAAATCACGGTTTCGAGCTTTTTGGGATATATACTCGGCTTCGCCGAGGGATATTTATTTGTTCGTTTCCTTGGCCTTCTCCTGCTGCTTTTTCAGCCGTTCTCCCACCTTTTTCATCAGGCGCAGACACAGCGCCGAGCTGGCAGCCAACAGCACCGTTCCCACCAAAAACTCTTTCTTTTTCATATACCGGCTCCTTTCTATGCCTACCGTTTTTTGCAGTATAGCACATTACGATCCCGTTTGCAAATGTGTCGCAGGTCAATTTTGCCGAACGGTTCAATATGTCACAAAGTTTGTCGAAAACTTCACATTTTCTGCCGATTTTTGTGACCACTTTTCATTGTGGTTTTGACGGTACAGCGCCTTGAATTTTTGGCGGGTTCCACAAAAATCAACGCTGTGATGGTTTCAGTCATACCTCTTTATTTACTTTACCGGGAAAATGTGCTTTAATAAGGCTGTACGTTCAGGCGCATTTGCGCCTCAACAAAATTTGAGGAGGAAAAGTACATGGTACAGTTTGCAAGTAGAATGGACCTGCTGAAGGGCTCCGAGATCCGCGAGCTGCTGAAGCTGACGGCGCAGCCCGACATACTCTCCTTTGCCGGCGGTATGCCCGCGCCCGAGCTGTTTCCCGTGGAGCAGATGATGGAGGCCTCTATCGCCGTCCTGAAGGAGCATGGCCGCGAGGCGCTGCAGTATTCCACCACCGAGGGCTTCCCCCGCCTGCGCGAGCAGATCGCCGAGCGTATGCTGGCCAAGAACAATATCCACACCGACAAGGATCACATCCTGGTGACCTCCGGCTCCCAGCAGGGTTTGGATTTCTCCGCACGTGTGTTCCTGAACCCCGGTGACGTGGTTCTGCTGGAAAGCCCCTCCTATCTGGGCGCCGTCAATGCGTTCAAGGCCTGCGAGCCCAAGTTCATCGAAGTTCCCACCGACGACGGCGGCATGATCATGGACGAGCTGGAGAAGATCCTGGCCACCACCGAGCGCGTGAAGATGATCTACGTCATCCCCGATTTCCAGAACCCCACCGGCCGCACCTGGGATCTGGATCGCCGTCATAAGTTCATGGAGATCGTCAACCGGTACGAGATCCCCGTCATCGAGGACAACCCCTACGGTGAGCTGCGCTTCGAGGGTGAGTATATGCCCGCGCTGAAGAGCCTGGACACCAAGGGTCTGGTGATCTATCTGGGCACCTTCTCCAAGATCCTGGCTCCCGGCTACCGTCTGGGCTGGGTCTGCGCCGAGGATGAGATCCTGGCTAAGTACAACTTCATGGAGCAGGCCGCCTCTCTGCAGGCATCTACCATCGGCCAGATGGAGACCTCCAAGTGGATCGATATGTTCGATCTGGACGCCCACGTCAACACCATCCGCGAGTGCTATCGCAAGCGCCGCGCCGTCATGCTGGAGACGCTGGCCAAGGAGCTGCCCGAGCCCTGCACCTTTACTCGTCCCGACGGTGGTCTGTTTGCTTGGGTCGTTCTGCCCGAGTACATGGACGCCAAGGATCTGCAGATGAAGTGCCTTGCCAAGAAGGTGGCCTTCGTTCCCGGCGGCTCCTTCTTCCCCAACGGCGGCCACGACAACACCCTGCGTCTGAACTACAGCTGCATGCCCGAGGAGAAGATCGTCAAGGGTATCACAGCGCTGTGCCAGACCATCCGCGAAAATCTTCGCTAACAGTCAAGATATAAGGAGACGACGCATCCCATGAAGCACGTAAAAGTCCTCATCGGCAACTATGGCAGCGGCAAGAGCGAATTGGCTCTGAATTTTGCTATGCAGGCGGCCGCCCGCGGCGACCGGACGGAACTGCTAGACCTGGATATGGTCAACACCTACTTCCGTCTGACAGAGCGCGGCAAGCTGGTGGAGCAGAAGGAGATCCGTTTGGTCTCCCCCAACTTTGCCTGCTCCGGTATCGAGACGCTCTCTCTCCCTGCCGAGGTGTCGTCCGCCTTTGTGCTGGATTGGGACACCGTCATATTCGATGTAGGCGGCGACGACGTGGGCGCCACAGCACTGGGCCGGTATCATCAGGACTTTGTGGACCTGGCGCCCGGTGCACTGGAGGTGCTGAACGTGGTGAATATCCGGCGGCCTTTGGCCGGCACGGTGGAGAAGCTTCTCCGTTTACAGGAGGGTATGCAGACCCACGCGCGGCTGCAGATCACCGGTATGATCAACAACACAAACCTCGCCACTGCTACCACCGAGCAAGACCTGTGGGATGGCTACCAGATGCTCCGTGAGGTCAGTGACCTCACGGGCATCCCGGTTTCCTACACCACCGGAAAAAAGGAGTTTCTGGACGCCTTTCTGGCCCGAAACCCCGATCCAAAATATGTGGGACAGCCCATTCCCATCGACGTGTATATGCACCGCGACTGGGACTCCTATATCGAGTACGGGCTGAACACCAAAAACCCTCACAAGGATATGTATTAAACCCGGTTACTTCCCTCTACGCGAAGGGATTGTAATAACACAGCAAAACAGCAAACACAGCATCGGAAAAGGAATTAAGAAAAGAGGTGTAAAGAGAGTGGTAAGAGTTACCATCGACGAAAATCTTTGCAAGGGCTGCGGTCTGTGTGCAAGAGCTTGTCCCAAGCACATCATCGAGTTGTCCAAGACCCGCATCAATGCAAAGGGCTACCATCCGGCAGAAGTGACGAACATGGAGGCGTGCATCGGCTGCACGTCCTGCGCCCGCACCTGTCCTGATGTGGTGATCCGAATCGAAAAAGACTAAGGAGGCAGAAAGAATATGGCTTTGACTCTTATGAAGGGCAGCGAAGCGATTGCAGAAGCCGCTATTCGTGCCGGCGCTCGCTTTTTCTTCGGTTACCCCATCACTCCGCAAACGGAGATCCCCGAATATATGTCCGCCCGTATGCCCGAGATCGGCGGCTGCTTCCTGCAGGCCGAGAGCGAAGTGGCGGCTATCAACATGGTGTATGGCGCTGCCGGTACCGGCGCCCGCGTCATCACCTCCTCCTCCAGCCCCGGCGTGTCCCTGAAGCAGGAAGGTATCTCCTACTGCGCAGGCGCCATGGTTCCCGCTGTCATCATCAACGTGATGCGCGGCGGCCCCGGTCTGGGTAATATCCAGGCATCCCAGGGCGACTATTTCCAGGGTGTCAAGGGCGGCGGCAACGGCGACTATCACCTGCTGACCTTCGCCCCCGCTTCTGTACAGGAGGCCATCGACCTGATGATGATCGCCTATGACAAGGCCGAAAAGTACCGTATCCCCGTGCTGTTCCTGGCGGACGGCATCATCGCTCAGATGATGGAGCCCGTGGAGCTGCCCGAGATGGTGGATTACAAGGTAGACCCGGAGAAGAAGCCCTGGGCCTGCACCGGCTGGAAGCCCGGCGATGATCCCGCTAAGCGCGGCATTATCAATTCTATCTACATCGATACCGAGAGCCTGGCTGTCCACAATGACGAGCTGCAGGCCATGTACAAGGAAGTCGTTGCCAACGAGCAGATGTGGGAAAGCTACAACTGCGAAGGCGCTGAGTACATCATTACTGCCTTCGGCACCGTGGCGCGTATCGCCAAGAGCGCTATCGCCGAGCTGAAGGAAAAAGGCATTAACGTCGGCCTGGTCCGCCCCATCACTGTGTGGCCCTTCCCCTATGACGCTGTGCGTGAGGCCTGCTGCCAGCCCGGCGTGAAGGCCGTTCTGGACGTTGAACTGAACGAAGGCCAGATGCTGGAGGACGTGAAGCTGGCCATCAATGGCGCCAAGCACGTTGACTTCTTCGGTCATTGCGGCAGCCAGATGCCCTCTACCGACGAGATCGTCACCAAGATCCTGAGCATGAAGGAGGGTAAATAAGATGGCTGTACTGTTCGAAAAGACTAAGCTGCTGACTGACAAGCAGTTCCACTATTGCCCCGGCTGCAACCACGGCATCATCCACCGTCTGGTAGCCGAGGTCATCGACGAGATGAAATTAGACGGCAAGGTGATCGGTGTGGCCCCTGTCGGCTGCTCCGTGTTTGCCTACGACTATTTCAACTGCGATATGTACGAGGCTGCCCACGGCCGCGCACCCGCTGTTGCCACCGGTATCAAGCGCTCCGTCGGCAAGGACACTCTGGTATTCACCTATCAGGGCGACGGTGACCTGGCGTCTATCGGTACCGCGGAGATCGTTCACGCCGCCCACCGCGGCGAGAAGATCACCACCATCTTTGTCAACAACGCGATCTATGGCATGACCGGCGGTCAGATGGCCCCCACCACCCTGATCGGCCAAAAGGCAACTACCTGCCCTGCTGGCCGCAGCGAGGAGTGGAGTGGTCTGCCTATCAAGATGTGCGAGATGCTGGCCGCTGTTCCCAGTTCTTACTACATTGAGCGCGTGGCGGTCAACAATACCGCCAACATCGCCAAGGCCAAGAAGGCCATTGCCAAGGCCTTCCGTCTGCAGATGGAGGGTAAGGGCTTCACCATGATCGAGGTACTGTCCACCTGCCCCACCAACTGGGGCCTGTCTCCGGTGGAAGCTATGAACTGGCTGGAGCAGAACATGATCCCCTACTATCCTCTGGGCGTTTACAAAGACAAGGAGGCGAAGTAACATGGAAAAAACCTTTATTTTCGCCGGTTTCGGCGGTCAGGGTATGCTGCTGATCGGTAAGTTCGTCGCCATGGCTTGTATGCTGGACGGTAAGCACGTTTCTTGGCTGCCCTCTTATGGCCCCGAGATGCGCGGCGGTACCGCCAATTGCTCCGTCATTGTCTCCGATGAGCCCGTGGCCTCCCCTCTGGTGGACAAGGCCGATGTGATCGTGGCGATGAACCGTCCTTCTCTGGACAAGTTTGAGGAGCACGTGAAGCCCGGCGGTGTTTTGGTCATCAACAGTTCCATCATCGACCGCAAGGCCGTCCGTGACGACATCACTGTGGTGTACTGCGATGCCAACGGCATTGCCGAGTCCATCGGCAACCCCAAGGGTGCCAACGTGGCCATCCTGGGCGCGACCCTGGCCAAGGCTCCCGTCACCTCCGTGGAAAGCATGATGGAAGCTATCCGCATCGAGCTGGGTGAGAAGAAGGCCCGCTTCCTGGAGGGCAACAAGAAGGCTCTGCTGGCCGGCATGGAAGCCGCTAAGTAAGTCGTTCATACATTCTTACATCATTTTGGCCCTCGGCATCCGTATGGTTGCCGGGGGCTTTCTTTTGTTTACTACTATTTTCACCGAATGGTTTATTAAAAAGAAAAGGCCAGTGAAAAAGGTTTCCTTCACAGAAAAAAACTATTGACTTCCTACCAAACGTTTGGTATCATTACTCCATTATAAGGAGGTGTCGCTTTTGAGCTCTTTTTCTTATTTTGTGGGACAGCGCATCAAAAAATACCGCAAGAGCCGCGGCTATACCATCGAGCAATTCTCCGCCATGATCAATAAGAGCAAAGCGACGCTATCCAAGTACGAAAACGGTGCCATTACCATCGACATCGAAACACTGTACGAGATTGCGCAGGCACTGGATATTGATCTAAAATGCTTCATCGATTATCAGCCCCCCATGTTCCATGCGGAGCCGGCGCTACCTAAGAATAGCTACTTCAATCAGACATTGGCCTATATGTACTACTATGATGGCCGTATTCGCCAGATGGTACGCTCACTTCTTCGGTTTTCTCAGTCAGTGGACCACGAGAGTGTCGAGGTCACGTTGTATATGGGCGTGGCGTCCTTCTCCGACCCGGACCGTTGCCAGCATCTGTTCACCGGAGAGATGAAGGCTTACGACACCATCACCCACATGGTGTTGACCAATCAGATCAACGAGGCGGAAAAGATGTATATCTGTATGCTCAATCCCATGCAGAACCGTATGCCCGCCGTGGGACTGGTATCCGGTATCGGCTCCTCCCCGTTCTTTGCACCTATTGCATTGAAGGCGCTGATCTCTAAAGAGCCGCTGGAGGAAAACGACCGCCTGCTGGGCACCATCAAACTGGATAAGGATGATTATCATTTGCTGCGTTACTACAATATGATGGTGGTCAACCGTCCGGCCGCTCTATCCTTACAATAATATTTGACCGCGCAAAGGCTGTGAAGGTATACTCCTTCACAGCCTTTAATTCATTTTCTGCAATTCTCGCCGCAGTCGCAGGATGATACGCTTCTCCAGCCGCGATATGTAGCTCTGCGAAATCCCCAATCGATCCGCCACCTCCTTTTGGGTGAGCTCCTTGATACCGCCTAGGCCAAACCGCATGGTGATGATATCCCTCTCTCTCGGACTGAGGTGCGATACCGCCGTTTGCAGCAGCTGCCGGTCCACATCCGCTTCAATGGGCCGCATGACCACATCGCTGTCAGTCCCCAGTACGTCACTGAGCAGCAGTTCTTTTCCGTCCCAGTCGGTATTCAGCGGCTCATCGAAGCTGACCTCTGTCCGTTGTGCGCCGTTCTTCCGCAAGTACATGAGAATTTCATTCTCAATACACCGCGAGGCGTAGGTAGCAAGCTTGATATTCTTATCTGTCCGGAACGTATTGACCGCCTTGATCAATCCGATAGTGCCAATGGAGATCAGGTCCTCTATATGGATACCGGTATTTTCAAAACGTCTGGCTATGTAAACCACCAACCGCAGGTTGTGTTCGATCAGCGTCTGCCGCACCTGAAAATCGCCGGTATTCAGCTTTTCCAGCAGAACAGACTCCTCATCTCTCGGTAAGGGCGGCGGCAGCGTATCGCTCCCGCCGATGTACATGACCTTATCCGGCCTGTATACGCTGTGCCACAGGCGTTTCAGCCAAATCAGAAGCTTTGCCATGCCCTATTCTCCCTTCCATTGCCCCCCACAGGGCGTGATACCCGCCGCCATCACTGACAGCTTGCTCCGACAGCGCGACAGGTGTCCGTGGATAGCGTTTGCCATTCACTTCTATGTAATCGCTACAGGCTGCCAACAGCAGTCCTGCAGCCGTCCCCACCGCGCGAAAAGGCAGCAGTGTAAACCGTACCGGACAACCTATTCGGTGCAGCTTTGCCATTTTCTCTTCCGGAGACAGCTGCTCTGCCAAAACATCGGCCACCGCCGGTGTCCATAATGCGTCTGCGGAACGGCGCTCCATTACCAGCGCCGGACACCCGGTAACCGGATCCCTCAGTGTATTACCCGTGTCGTGCAGGGCGGTAACGGTTTGTATCCTTCCGCCGACAGATACTTTGATCTGCAACAATTCTCCCCCTCCATGACGTGCTGCCTGACCGGCAAAAAGCCGGAGAAGCACGTAAAACAATATACTGACCAGTATAAGCGCTTGCCAGCTAACATCGGCGTAATACAACCGCTGTGCCAGTCCCGCCACCGAGCCAAAGGCCAGGCCGAGGGCCAGCAGGGTGCCGGCGAGGGCGGCCGAAAGCAAAAAAAATGTGAGGACCGGGCGGAAACGGCGAAACGCGGCAAGCGCCAGCAAGCCTCCAAAGGCCAATCGGATCGCCGGGTGAGCCAAAAATGCAAGCTCGGAAATAAAGACCGCAGCCGCGTAAACGCCGCCCAGCACCGCGCAAAAAATCAGCCGCCTTCGATGCAGTGGAAAGCCGCAAAGCCTTGCGGCACATAGGAAAAGCAGATAGTCTACCACGCTGTTGAGCAGGAAAACGCGGTCCAGATACACCACAGTCATTGCCTCACCTCGCTGCCACTATTATAGAGCGGCGGGACGAAAAAAAACGTCGCAACCAGGCGGGCACCGCAGCATTTGTAACCGGTTCGTTACCGCTTTATAATCCATCCGTCACCGCTTTTCATTGACATTCCGCGTCATTTTGGTATACATTTTGATATAGCTTTTGTTGCTCTTTTATGGCTGTTGTTGACACCTTATTGACACCTTATTGGCACCTTTTCTATACCTCGTGAGGATCAACCTTACGAGGGTACGTTTTTTTACGGGTCAAAAAATACCGTGATTGTATTTGATCTGCCCATATAGGATAAAGGCCAGGCCAATAGTTATCGCCGGAAAGATGATATAATCTATTGCCGCCTCATTCCAGAATGTGGCGAAATACGCCAAGATCAGGGACGCCCCCATAATGACCGTTCCCGTCCCCACCGCCTTACCGTATTTGGGGATGTCCTCTTCTTTCACTTTCCTGCGGTTATAGGAATGTATGGTGCTGATATTCCCTTTGATATTCAAGATGCCGAGCACCGACAAAAATATACCAAAAATCAAAAGCAATACATTATCCATAGCGGCCTCCCAAAAATAGAATAATTCTTCAAAGCTTTTGTCCAAAGCAATACAGAGGAAATAGATGACCCACGGGCTGTAAAGAATGGTATGGACCAGCGCGGAGAACAGCACAGAAGCCATGCAGCATACCAGCTGTCTGTATGGCGGCTCTCCCGCTAATAGAAAACCATAACCACCAGTAAACTGGTGGTTATGATTCATGATCAAAGATGGCCTTCTTCTCCAGCAGGGGCGTAAACTCATCCTTCCACCGGTGGTGCATGGCGGACACATCGTACAGGGGCAGGGCCTCGCGGTCCATATCCAGACGAATGAGCACGTCGTAACGGTTGTCCCGGTCCACGCAGTTGGGAATGACCTCCGCGCCGTGAACGCCGGGAATATCCGCCGCGGCGGAGAATATCTCCCGGATACGCGGCAGCAGCGCGGCGCGCTGCGCCTTGGCCTCCGGAGTGAATTTTGCCAGAATACAGTGCTTCATGGCAGCCTCACAGTCCCAGGTACGGCAGGACCAGCGTTACGGCCATAACGATGGCCAGCAGCAGGGCGATGCCCATAGCGAAGTATCTTGTCCATTTCGGTCTCATTGCAATTCCTCCTTCGGCACGATGCGCCGTATCATTTTTTCGATCTTACGCCGGGGCTGCATGACCTCGTGGCCGCAGCCGAGGCACCGGAGCTTGATATCCATGCCCACGCGGAGCACCTGCCAGCGTTTACTGCCGCAGGGGTGCTCCTTTTTCAGCTCTAAAACATCATGTAACCGCAGGTCCATTTCCGTTCTTCCTCTTAATGTCGTCCCAGTACCGCTTGGCGGCCTGCTCGGTCTTGTTTTCGCCGTACGCATAGTAATGCGTATCCCCCAAGGACTCCGGCAGATAGCGCTGCTGCACATAGTGGTCCGGGTAATTGTGGGGGTACTTATAGGCGGGGGCTTTGTCCGCGCCGGTACTGTCGGCGTGGACGTTTTTCAGGTGCCGGGGGATGTCACCCACCGCGCCGCGCTGAATATCCTCCATAGCGGCGATGATAGCGTTGTGGGCGCTGTTGGATTTGGGCGCGGTGGCCAGCAGCACCGCCGCCTCGGCCAGGGGCAGCCGCGCCTCCGGCAGGCCCAGCTGCAGTGCCGCGTCCACGCAGCTTTTTGTGACGGTGATGGCCTGCGGGTACGCAAGGCCGATATCCTCCGCCGCGATGCACAGCAGGCGACGGCAGGGGGAGATCAAGTCGCCCGCCACCAGCAGACGGCCCAGGTAGTACACCGCCGCGTCCGGGTCGGAGCCTCGGATGGATTTGTGCAGGGCGGAGAGCAGGTCATAGTGGTCATCCCCCTCCCTGTCATACCGCATGGCGCTGCACTGGCTTAGCTGTAAAGCATCATCCCTTGTCACATATAATCCGCCATCCTTCGGCTTGGCGGAACGGTACAGCAGCTCCACGGCGTTGATGGCCTTTCGGACATCGCCGCCGCAACCGGCGGCCACTGTGCGGGGCACATCCTCTTCCCAGGTAAAGGGCAGCTGGCTCCTCTCCTGCTCGATACGCAGGCCCCGTTCCACGGCGGGGATGGTATCCTCCACCGACAGAGGCTTAAATTCAAAAACCGTGCTGCGGGACAGGAGTGCGTTGTAGATATAGAAATACGGGTTCTCTGTGGTAGAGGCGATCAGGGTGATCTTGCCGTTTTCCAGGAATTCCAGCAGGCTCTGCTGCTGCTTCTTGTTGAAATACTGTATCTCATCCAGGTACAGCAGGATACCGTTGGGGGCCATCATGGTGTCCACATCCGCCATGACATTCTTCACATCCTGGAGGGATGCGGTGGTGGCGTTTAGGGTATACAGCGCCTTTTTCGCCTGCCTGGCAATAATGTTGGCCACGGTGGTCTTTCCGGTGCCGGAGGGACCGTAGAAAATGAGGTTGGCATCGGTGCCGTTCTCGATCAGGCGGCGCAGCAGCGCCCCCTCGCCCAGCAGGTGCTTCTGTCCGGCCACATCGTCAAGCGTCTGGGGCCGTATCTCGTCTGCCAGCGGACGCATAGCGGCACCGCCTCCCTTCTGTGGAAAATCTTATGAAACAGTATAGCACAGATTGCCTTTTTCTGCAACCTCTGTTACAATTGGGATGAGGTGATGTCGCATGAAGTCGAAGGAACAGGTCAGCACCATTATCGCGGTGCTGAAGACGCTGTACCCGGACGCGCTGTGTTCGCTGGACTATGAGAAGGACTATGAGCTGCTGTTCTCCGTGCGTCTGGCGGCGCAGTGCACCGACGCGCGGGTCAATCTGGTGACGCCGGCGCTGTTTGCCCGCTATCCCACGCTGGAGGCCTTTGCCGCCGCCGATGTGGACGAGGTAGGTACATATATCCAGTCCTGCGGCTTCTGGCGGGCCAAGGCCCGGGACATCGTTGGCTCCGCAAAAATGCTGGTGGAGCGCTTCGGCGGAAAGGTCCCGGACAACATGGAGGACCTGCTCTCACTGCCCGGTGTGGGGCGGAAAACAGCCAACCTGATCCTGGGCGATATCTACGGAAAGGACGGCTATGTCTGCGACACCCACTGCATCCGCATCACCGGACGGCTGGGACTGACGGACGGCAGCAAGGACCCGCTGAAGGTGGAGCAGCAGCTGCGAAAGGTCATTCCACCGGAGGAGGCCAATAACTTCTGCCACCGGATGGTGCTCCATGGCCGTGCGCTGTGTATGGCACGGAAGCCGGACTGCGGTGACTGCTCCCTCCGACCGCTCTGCGATCACGGCAGCGGGAAATAAAGCTGAGAACCATGCCCTCCGGCATGGTTCTCAGCTTTGTACGCCATCAGAGCACCATGACCAGCGTTCCGATGGTGATAAGGACGCAGCCTATCAGCGATTTGACGGTGAACTGCTCCCGCAGAAACACAAACGCCAGCACCAGCGTAATGACCACACTCAGCTTGTCGATGGGCACGACCTTGGAGGCTTCGCCCATCTGCAACGCCTTGTAATAGCACAGCCACGAGGCGCCTGTAGCCAGTCCCGACAGAATAAGGAACAGCCAGCTTTTTCGGCTGATATCCCCGATGCCGCCCTGCGCGTTCGTCAGGAACACCATCCCCCACGCCATGAGCACCACGACCACCGTTCGGACAGCCGTGGCGAGGTTGGAGTTCACCCCGTCGATACCCACTTTCGCCAATATCGAAGTCAATGCCGCAAACACCGCCGACAGCAGAGCAAATACAAACCACATTTTATTTCACCCTCAGAACCATTCGATCCGCCAGTTCCCGCAGGAAATCGCTGTCCGCCCAACCGGCCACCGCAGCCTTGGCGCGTTTTGTCTGCGCCTCGACCTCCCTCTGGCAGCCGTCTACACCCAGCAGATCCACAAATGTCACCTTGCCCTCCGCCTTGTCAGAGCCGATGGGCTTGCCGAACACCTCCTGTGCGCCTGTCACATCCAGGATATCGTCACGGAGCTGGAAGGCCAGACCAAGGCCATCGCCGAATTCACGGGCCTGACGGCGCTTTTCCGCGTCCATTCCGGCGGCCACACAGCCCAGCTCCGCTGCGGCGGAGATCATGGCGCAGGTCTTGAGACGGTCCAGCTGGGTCAGGCCGGCTTCATCTCGGACATCGCAGAGGGTGTCCAGCACCTGTCCGGCCACCATGCCGTCGGCACCGGCGGCGTTGGCCAGGATCTCGACCGCCGCGATACGGCTTTCGGCGGGCAGTCCCGTCGCCTGGGCAATGAGACGAAAGGCCTCGGGCTGGAGTGCGTCGCCGGCCAGAATGGACAGCGTCTCGCCGTAGACCTTGTGGTTGGTGGGCTTGCCACGGCGCAGATCGTCGTCGTCCATGCAGGGCAGGTCGTCGTGGATGAGGGAATAGTTGTGCACCAGCTCCAGCGCGCAGGCATAGGGCAGCGCCAGGCGCCAGTCGATACCGCCCAGACGGGCAAATTCCAGCGTCAGCACCGGGCGGATACGTTTGCCACCGGAGAGCACACTGTACCGCATGGCATCGTAGAGACGGTCATAGGGGGCGCTGCCGGCAAAAAGGGCGGAAAGGTAGTCCTCCACCGCCGCGCGGTACTGCTCATAGTGTCTTTCGTAGTCCATGGCTCAATCCTCCGCAGCAAAATCATGCTCCACCGGCGCGTCATCGGGGCCCTTGGACAGCTTGACCACCTTCTGCTCGGCGGTGTCCAGCTCCTTGCGGCAGGCGTTCACCAGCTTGGTGCCCTCCTCGAACAGCGCCATGCTGTCGCCCAGCGTGGCGTCGCCCCTTTCCAGCAGGGAGACGATCTCCTCCAGCCGGGACATATTCTCCTCAAACGTCTTTTTTGCTGCCATGTTCGTTCTCCTTTTCCTTTACTTGGCACCGCAGGGCGCCGTCGGCCAGCCGCAGGCGCAGGGTCTCCCCTATCCGCGCCTGGTCGGCGCTGCGGAGCACCGTGCCGTCCGGCTGCTGAGCCAGTGCGTAGCCGCGGCCCAGGACCTTCAATGGGCTGAGGGCATCCAGCGACGCGGCCAGCGCGCCGAAGCGGCGGTTTTGGACATCTGTCACCACACGCATGGCGGCACAGAGCCGGTGGGTCATATGGTCCACATCCTGGCGGCGGTCCGCCAGGTAAGCGGTCGGGTCCGTGAGGACGCGTTTTTTCGACAGGGACTCTAAACGGCGGGAATGGGTGGCGATATCGCGGCGTATCGACTGTGTCATGCGGGAATGGGCGGCATCCAGCGTCCGCAGCAGCTCGGCCATGTCCGGCACGGCGATCTCGGCGGCGTTGGAGGGCGTGGAGGCCCGCCGGTCCGCTACGAAGTCGCTGATGGCCACGTCCGGCTCGTGGCCCACCGCCGAGATGACGGGAATATCCGAGTCGTAGATGGCGCGGGCCACGCGCTCGTCGTTAAAGGCCCACAGGTCCTCCAGCGAACCGCCGCCGCGGCCGGTGATGAGCACATCGGCCAGGCCGTGGGCGTTGGCATAGCGGATGGCGCCGGCGATCTCCGCCGGGGCCTCAGTTCCCTGCACGCGAACGGGCAGCAGAAGGACCTTGGCGATGGGATAGCGGCGGCGGAGGATGCGGATCATGTCGTGGACCGCCGCGCCTGCCGGGGAGGTGACGATGGCGATGCGCCGGGGATATGGCGGCAGGGGTTTTTTATGGGTCTCGTCAAACAGGCCCTCCTTCCGCAGCTTTTCCTTCAGCTGCTCAAAGGCCACGCTCAGGTCGCCGGCGCCCTCGGGCGTCAGGCCGGTGCAGTACAGCTGATACGCACCGTCGCGGGGATAGACGCTGATACGGCCGGAGGCGATGACCTGCATACCGTTTTCCGGGCGGAAGCGCAGGCGCGCGGCACTGCCCCTGAACATAACACACTTCAGACTGCACTGACTGTCCTTCAGGGTAAAGTAGTGATGGCCGGAGGGGTATAGTTTGTAGTTGGAGATCTCGCCCCGCAGCAGGACCTCCTGCAATGGCGGCACGTTATCCAGCAGGTCCTTGATAAACTGGTTGACCTCGGACACCGTGAAAATATACTGGCCCGACGTGGCGATCACTCCTTTCTGTATGCGACCTGAAAAGGCAGAGCCTTCACGCTCTGCCTTTCGTATGCGGTTTTCAGTCCTTTTCCTTGACCTCGCCCCGGGCGAAGCTGCCCAGAATACCGTTGATGAATTTGGCGACCTCGGGCGTTTCGTACTTCTTGGCGATCGTCACCGCCTCGCTGATGGCGGCGCCCTGCGGAATGTCCGCCATGTAGAGTATCTCGTACATGGCCACACGCATGATGGCGGATGCTACCAGTGAAATGCGCTCAAATCGCCAGCCCCGGGCGTACTTTTCAATGTCGGCGTCCAGCTCGGCGGCGTGCTCCGCCACACCGGAGACCAGGCGGCGGATATACGCCTCCTGCTTGGTGTTGGGCCGGTCGGCGTAGAGGTCATCCTCTGCCGCCAGCTCGGCAAAGCGTTCATCGCTGAGCTGCTGGTCCAGAAACTCCTCCACCGGCAGTTCGGTGAAGCTCAGCTGGTACGCCAAGTGTATGGCGATCTCCCGTGCGGTGCTGCGTGTCATAAGCGTTCGTCCTTTTCTCTCTCGTCTGTTGTTCAGTTGAAGCTGATGCCGCCCACGTGGACGTTCACCGCCGCCACCTTGAAGCCGGTCATACCCTCCAGCGCGGTATGCACATTCTTCTGGACCTTTTTGGCCACATCGCTGATGGCGCAGCCGTAGCGCACCGCAACAAAAATGCCCACAACGATCTGCTCGCCGTCCAGTTCAACACGGACGCCCTTGCAGGTCATTTTTTTACCGCCCATCAGGTCGGATACGTTGGCGCTCATCAGAGCGCTGACGCCGTCCACCTCCAAGGCTGTGGTACTGGCAATGGAGGCCAGCACATCCTCTGAGATCTGGATGCTGCCGTCATCCTCCTGGTGGATCATATATTCCTTATTTTCAGCCATGGTCTGTTTGTCTCCTCACAGTTGTCATTGGTACTCAGCTAATTGCAGTATAGGATTATACCATTTTTTACGGGGAAATACAACACCTATTTTGCACCGGACGTTCCCGCTTCCATGATCTTGATCTGGCCGGGAGTGTAGGATGTCTCCGCGATGACGATATCCTTGATCTTCGCTACGTCCTCCGCCTCCAGACCGTCGGGCGCCGATACCACCACGCTGATGGAGTCCGCGCCCATAAAGGCCACGCAGTCGGCATAGCCTTTTGCCACCACCAGGTTCTCGATCTGTGTCTCCGCCACGGTGTAGCCCGCCAGCACCTGAAGCGTCTCGGATGCCTCGTTGGCTATCTCCTCTGAGGCGTTCTCCTCGCCCTTGGCCTCCTCCAGCATACTGATGGCGGTATCGCGGGCCTGCTTGCGGCTGAGCCGGGCAGTGGAGAAATAGTCGTCTCCGGCGGTATCCGCAGTATCCGCCTGTGCCTCCGCAGTCTCGCCATTGACCAGCGTGGACTGGCCAAGCACCTTGGAGGTATCCGCCACATCCCCGGCATAGCGCCAGTTCAAATACACCGATGTACCCACCAGCACCACCACGGCCGCCGCTACGGCGCGGCGCTTCCATATCTGCTTCATACTGTCGTTCCTCCCATTTATTGTTACTGTTTCCATTGGACTACCGATATCTTATCGCTGCTGAGTCCTGTCAGCACAGACACCGTCTCCAGCACCCGCAGGCGCACACGGCTGTCGCCTGCCCCCTGACAGACCACCACCGCCCCCTGATAAGTGGGGTACAGCCGCCGGGTGACCACGACCTCCTGCTTGCCGCTGCCGCGGTTCACCGTCAGGACCTGACTGTCCTGCCGCACATCACCGCCGCTGCCCAGAGTGGCGCTGCTATCCTCTGCCAGCGACAACGTTTCACCGCTGTGCAGCGTCAGCATCACCTGCACCCGACCCACGCCATCCATGGCGGACAGTACCTCCGCCATACGGCGCTCCGTCTCCTCCAGAGAGAAGGTCATCTCCTCCCCTGCCGTGTCGGCGGCTTCGGTCTCCTGCTTACCGGCGGGCAGCAGCATCAGCACCACGCCCGCCAGAGCCACCAGCACCGCGAAGCGGTATTTTTTCAGAATATCTTTCAGCTTTTCCATCATTCGTCTGCCTCACGCCAATACTGGTGCGCATCGTCAATGGCCAGTTCCGTGCTGAGCCACGCGGACAGCGCCTCGTCCTTGGGAATGTCCAGCGTCACGGCGCTGGGCCAGGGTACGCCGTCACGCTCCTCAGTCTCTACCCGAGGGGTACATGTGATGCCCAGGTCATCTCCCTTGCTGGCAATATATGCGGCGGTCTTGTCCGCTATGAGCGCGGCGAATTCCGCATCGCCGGATCTGCGATATTCCTCTGTCAGCGCCTGGATCTGCTGCCGATAGTCCTCATAGCGGAAGGCCAGCTCAGTCAGGTCCAGGCCCAGCAGCGGCCGGACAATGACCAGCAGCAGTGCCATGCCGCCCACGGTGTGGGCCACCGCCTTCATACGCCCACGGGGCAGCAGGGCGTAGAGTATCCCAACGATCATGCCCGCCGCGATGACACCGAGAAGCCAGGTACGCAGGGTTTCCGCGATCATGTACTCACCACCGATACAGAAGAGATTATGGAGATCAGCAGGGCCAGCGCACAGCTGCCGGTCATGCCCAGCATCAGGCCGAAGGCGGAGCCCAGCGCGCCGATCAGGTCCGCCAGGGGCTCCTGGGTCACGGTGCCCGCCAGAAACGCCGCCAGCTTATACAGCAGGTACTGCACGGCCATGGTGATAAAGGGTGTCAGGCAGATGGCCAGCACTGCCAGCAGGCCGAATACGCCGATGGCGCCCTTCAGCATCCCGGCACCGGCCAGCACCGTGCCGGCGGCATCGGAGATGATGGAGCCCACCACCGGCACCGCTGTGGCGATGGCGGTGCGCGTCAACTGGGTAGACAGGGCGTCCGCCGCGGAGGTGGCCGCACCGGTCACCGACAGGAAGCCGGTAAAGACCAGCATCAGGGCCGTCAGTGCCCAGGCGGCGCACTTGCGAAGGCCCTGACCGATCTTTTGCAGACTATGGCCGGGAACCACGGCGTCTGCGGCGGCAGCAGCAATGCAGGCGTACAGCAGCGGCAGCAGTACCTGACGGATAAAGCTGATGAGCAGATCGGTGAAGAACACCGTGGCCACCTGCCTGGCACCGGCGGTGATATAGCCGCCGCCGGCGGCCACGGCGGCGGACAGGGTAGGCAGCAGTGCCTTGGAGAACACCTCCAGCTGGGACATGGTCTCCACACCCAGACCCATCATTCGGTGGAAGTCGCCCGCCGCCACAAGGGTGATGGCCAGCGCTCCCGCCACGGAGACATAGCGGGGAACGCAGGGACTGTCCGCCGCCGCAAGGCAGCTCTCCGCCAGACTGCACAGCAGCACCACGCCCAGCAGCAGGGCCGCACCGGAGGCCTGGGTCTCCAGCGCTGTACGGACATAGGCGCAGGCGCTGTGCCACAGATCGCCCATACCCTGCCACAGTGTCTCGTGGGAGGCGGAGGCGTCCATTTCCGGCAGGATATCCGCCGCCTCCGGCGGGACGGCGTCCTTCACGGAGTCGGGCAGTTCGGCAGCCCAGGCACAGTCCAGACACAGAAGAAGCAGCGTCAGACAGAACAGGACTTTTTTCATAGCAGTGACTCCAACAGGTCCCAGACAGCGCGGAACAGCGGCAGGGACACCACGATGGCCGCCACGGCACCGGCAGTCTCCAGCACGGAAGCGAGGGCGCCCTCGCCGGCATCCCGGCACAGGTCGGAGCCTGTCCGGCAGATCAGGGCGATGCAGACCGTTTTCAGCAGCGGCTGAAACAGCTGCTCCGGCAGCTGACCCCAGGCCGAGGCCTCTTCCCAGAAATCCCGGAGCTGACCCAGCGGCTCCAGCAGCAGGGCGACCGCCACGCCGCAGACAGCCAGGACAAGCAGCAGCGCCAGCTCTCCCCCGCCGCGGCGCAGCAGCACCGCCAGCAGGGCCCCCAGCAGGCACAGCGCCGCCAATCGCAGTACCGTATCCATGCGTCACAGGGAGAACAGGGTCTTTACCAGGTCGAACAGGTCACTGATCTGCTGCACCAGCATCATCAGCACCACGACCAGGCCCGCCAGCGTGGTCATCATGGCCTGCTCCTCCCGGCCGCTTCGCACCAGCAGCAAATTCAGCACCGCCACCAGGATACCGATGGCCGCTATTTTGAAAATCAGGTCAACATCCATTGTCTGTCCCTCACAGAAGTAAAATGATCATCAGTCCTGCACCGCACAGCGTGGCCGTGGTGGTCACGCTGCGGCTGTGCCGATCCGCCTCGCGGCGCTTTTCGTAGAGCTGCTCGGCCTCCGCCCGGGCGCGGGCGATGGCGCTCTCCAGGCGCTGGGCATCGCCACTCCAGGAAATGCGGCAAAGCAGGTCACGGAGTTCTGCGTCTGAAAGCTGGTGAAAGGTATTCTCCCAAGCAAGCTGTAAAGTCATGTCGCTTTGAACTTTGTCCCGTATCTGACAGAACCAGACACCGCAGTGCTCCCGGGTCTGCAGCACCTCCAACAGCGGCAGGACCGGCGTGCGCTGCCAGCGGATGGCACTCTCCATCTCCCCCAGGGCGGCGGCAAAGGACCACAGCAGGTCGCGGCACCGGCGCTGGCGTGCGTAATAGCGCCGCAGGGCCAGAATGGCGGCGCTCAGTACCAGTACCGCACCGGCCGCCGCGGTCACAGGGCCTCCGTGCGGTACTGCCGCCGACCCTCTGCCGTGCTGATGGTGATGAGACGACGGAAGACGCCGGCCTCCGCCAGCTGCCGGAACAGCGGCTTGCGGCGCAGCTCTTCTCCGTCCTCGGCATGGATCGTGGCCAGCAGCTTAACGCCGCAGTTAGCCGCCGCTGTCATTGCCAGAATATCCGCCGCCTCGGTAATCTCGTCCACGGCGATGACCTGGGGATTGGCGCTCCGCAGCAGCATGGGGATGCCCAGTGCCTTGGAACAGCCGTCCAGCACGTCGGTATGACAGCCTACGTCCAACTGCGGTACACCGCGGTACATCCCGGCCAACTCACCGCGCTCGTCCACCACGCCTACCCGCAGAGGACAGCGATCCTCTGTGCCGTTGGACAGTGTGGCGATCATGTCGCGCAGGAGCGTGGTCTTGCCGCCACCGGGCGGCGCTGCGATCAGCGTACTGTCAAAGCCGCCTGCTGACCATTCCGGGACCTCCTGCCACAACCCACGGACCTGGCGGCTGATCCGTACCACGGCGGAGGAGATATCCCGCAGGGCTGTGCCGCCGTCCCCCCTGACCGCTACGGTGCCGCACAGGCCGATACGGAAGCCGCCCCGGCCGATAAGATAGCCCTTGCCCATCGTCTCCGCCGCCGCGTAGCGGGAATAGCCCGTTACCGCGTCGCACAGCTGTTCCAAGTCCGCCTGAGTAACACTTTGGCGCGGCAGTTCATCGCTGACAAGTAATTCTCCTTCACACGTCAGCAGTGTCATCGGTCGTCCTGCCCGCAGGCGGAACTCCTCCGCCTGGGCCTTGCGGTGCTCCGGCACACGCCGGGCAGCCTGCTGCCAGCGGCTGGGCAGCAATGCAGCCGCCTGCTCATAGCGTCCGACCGCCTCTCCGATCTCCATGATGACGCCCTCCTTTGTTGGTCTTGACCCCAACGTATGAAAGCTCGTCCCGGAATATGCACAAAAGCCCGCCGGGCAAGGCGGGCTTCTGCTGAAAAGCGCCCCCTGCCTGCGGCAGAGGGCGCTTGATAGACGCTTTTGTTATATCTTATGTTATGCCTGCTGCGGCTGCTCCGCCTTTTTGGCACGGAAGAAATGAATGACCAGAAATACCAGGAACGCAATACTGATATAGCCAAAGATGGGATAGACAGTGCCGATGATCTCGGCAAACCCCAGCAGGCTCGCCGCCCAGGCCAGCACGGAAACTGCCAGCAGCACCGGGTTTTTGTGGGTACGGACAAAGGCGGACTTCTGCTCCACATAGGCACTCATGCCCACCAGACTGGCCAGAGCGTTGCAGAACATGGCCACCAGCAGCATAATGCCGTAGATCGTACCCAGCGTACCGTTGAGCCGGGAGGCCAACGCCACCATGGGCAGCTCCGCCTGCACCGCCTCGGGATAGGTACCCAGACTGGTGAGGATACTGCCCGCCACCGCCAACAGCATAACGCCGGAGAGAGCAATACCCACATAGACGTGCTTTTTCTCCCGCACATACTGCCCCACCGGGGACATGATGCCGATACCGCCCAGAATGTTATAGGCCACGAAGGTCAGCGTGGCGATAAACCAGTTGGGCATCAGAGGATTGGTATTGGTATATTGCAGCTGCAAGATGCCCTCCGTGCCAAAGGTGCACCAGGCACCTACGGCAAAACCAACCGTGGCCAGCACCAAAATGGGGATCATGGCAGAGAAGGCATTGACCATACCGCTGACGCCAAGAAGCGCCACCAGGAACACCGCCAGCATGAACACGGCGCTGCCCAGCCAAGTGGGCACACGAAACAGCTGGGTCAGCATGGCGCCTACACCGGCGGACATACTCACCACCACAAAGAAGAGGAACATCGCCCCAATGACACCGGTGGCGGCACGGAGCCACTTAACGTCCCACGGTACCAGCAGCTTGTCCATTTCGGCGCATTTCGTCATCTGCGTCAACCGGACGAACAGAATGCCGATGACCGTAAACAGCAGCGCCGCCAGGACAAAGCCCACATAGCCCCAGTTGCCGAAGGCGCCAAAGAACTGCCACAGCTCCTGGCCGGAAATAAACCCCGCGCCCAAAAAACAGCCGACGTAGGTAAACGCCAGCGAAAAGGTCTTGATCTGCTTCATACCACACCTCATGTCGAATTTGCTCTACCAATATAGCTTATTTCCCCCGCCGCGTCAACCCCCGCCGACCCTGCGGGAAAATTGGATAGGCTATGAAAAAATTTTTCACTGAATGCTTCGGCTTTTCGTTGACGATGGGCGCAATATGTTGTATACTATTACCGGAAATTGTGCCCGTTTTGGCAGAGATATTGCTTTAAACGGCAAAAGAAATCGTACAGGAGGAGCGTATATGATAAACACGATCGACGGCATCATCGCGGCGGCCAAAGGCGGAAAGACCGGTGTTATCGCTGTGGCGGCGGCCCACGACCAGCCTGTTATCGAGGCTGTGGTCGAGGCCCGCAGGGAGGGTATTGCCACGCCCATTCTTGTGGGACATGAGGAAGAGATCAAGGCGATGCTGACCGGCCTGGGTGAAGCCCCTGCCGACTACGAGATCATCGCCGGCGATACCGACCAGGACTGCGCGGCCAAGGCCGTGGCCCTGTGTGCCGAGGGAAAAGCCAACTTCCTGATGAAGGGCATCCTGGGCACTGCCGATCTGATGCGCGCGGTGTTTAACAAGGAGCACGGCCTGCGTACTGATCATCTTACCACCCACTGTATGCTGTATGAGATCCCCGCCCTGGGCCGTATGCTGGTGCTGACCGACGGCGGCGTCAACACCTTCCCCGATCTGGAGAAGAAGGCAGATATTCTGGAGAACGCAGCCATGGTCCTGCAGGCGCTGGGCTATGAGCACATCAACGCCTCCTGCGTGTGCGGCGCAGAGCAGGTAAATCCCAAGGTACAGTCCACCGTGGATGCCGACGCGCTGGCCCACATGACTGACCGCTGGGCCAAGTACAATATGGACGTGTGCGGCCCCGTAGCGCTGGATCTGGCCGTCAGCGAAGAGGCATGCCATCACAAGCACTATATCGCCCCCGGTGCCGGCAAGGCGGATATCCTGCTGGTCCCCAACTATGAGGTAGGCAACGGCATTGGCAAAGCCGCCAATCTGTTCGGCAACGCCAAGAACGCCGGTATCATTCTGGGCGCCAAGGTGCCCATCGTGTTGGTCAGCCGCGCTGACAGCGCGTATTCTAAGCTTGCCTCCATCGCACTGGGCAGTGTGTTGTCCAGTCGGATGAAGCTTGCGTAAAGTCGTATTGCACAAGAATTTGTTTCGCCTGACTACATTTTTTACAAAATTATCTCGTCAGATTGACAATTGCTTGACAATTTGCACGGTAAAGCCTATCATGGAGATGGTTCATCTGCCGCGCCGCGGCATGGACATAGTACAATAACGTAAAAGAGGAGATTATGTTATGGTCAATCAGGAATACTACAATCTGGGTACGGCGCCCTCTGTGATCCGCCAGCTGTTCGCCTACGGTCTGGAGCAGGCCGCCAAGGTCGGCGCGGACAAGGTGTATGACTATTCTCTGGGCAATCCCAGCATTCCCGCCCCCAAGAAGGTCAACGAGTCCATCAAGAAGCTCGTGGACGAGATGGATTCCATCAAGCTGCACGGCTATTCCATGGCTGCCGGCTTCGATACCGCCCGTGCCGCCGTGGCCAAGGATCTGTCCGAGCGCTTCGGCCTGGATGTGAAGGCCAGCGAGCTGTTCTTCACCTGCGGCGCTGCCCCCGCGCTGATCTCCATCATCAAGGCCCTGATCGTGGACGCTGACAGCGAGATCATGGCAGTGGCCCCCTTCTTCCCCGAGTATCGCCCCTTTGTCAACGCCAACGGCGGCAAGCTGGTGGTGGTCCCCGCCGACACCAAGGCATTCCAGATCCATCTGGACGAGGTGGAAAAGCGCATCACGAAGAACACCCAGGGTATTATCATCAACTCCCCCAATAATCCCTCCGGCGTTGTGTATACCGAGGAGACCCTGAAGGGTCTGGCTGCCCTGCTGGAGCGCAAGAGCAAGGAATACGGCCATCCCATCTACATCATTGCCGATGAGCCCTACCGTGAGCTGGTCTACGGCGGCGTGAAGGTCCCCTTCATCCCCTGCCTGTACAAGAACACCATCGTGTGCTACTCCTATTCCAAGTCCCTGTCTCTGCCCGGCGAGCGTATCGGCTATGTGTACGTCCCCGGCTTCGCCGAGGATGCCGACGCGGTGTACGCCGCTATCTCCGGTGCCGCCCGTATCATGGGCCACGTCTGCCCGCCCACGCTGATGCAGAAGGTCATCGAGTACTGCGCCGAGGAGCGCCCCGATCTGGTGGCTTACGACGAGAACCGCAACCTGCTGTACAGCAGCCTGCGTGAGATGGGCTATGAGTGCGCCAAGCCCGACGGCGCGTTCTACCTGTTCGTCAAGGCCCCCAACGGCGATGCCAACGCTTTCTCCGAGAAGGCCAAGCTGGAGCACAACCTGCTGGTAGTGCCCGCGGACGGTTTCGGCTGCCCCGGCTATTTCCGCCTGAGCTACTGCGTGGCCAATGACATGATCCAGCGCAGCCTGCCCGCCTTCAAGGCCATGATCGAAAGCTATAAATAAGCTGATCAATTCCTACCATCATCAGAAGCGTCCGCAGCATGAGCTGCGGACGCTTTTTGTAATATAGTTCACAAACATACGATGGATATCCTGTAAATTTTTGCGGTTATTCCTCTTGCATTTTGCGGAGGGTTCGCCTATAATGGCAACATATTTTTTATAAGAGAGGTGTTTCACGCATGAGCAAAGTGACGATCCCTGCTGGGTACAAGACGCCGCTGTCCACCTATGAGATGCAGCGCGCAATCGAGTTCATCAAGAGCAATTTCCAAGTGAATCTGGGGCAGGCGCTCAATCTGCGGCGCGTTTCGGCTCCCCTGTTCGTGGAGGAGAATTCGGGTCTGAACGATAACCTCAATGGCGTGGAGCGCCCTGTGTCCTTCGATATCCCTGATGTGGGCGCACAGGGCCAGGTGGTGCATTCCCTGGCCAAGTGGAAGCGTCTGGCGCTGAAGCGCTACGACTTCAAGCCCGGCAAGGGCCTGTTCACCGATATGAACGCTATCCGCCGCGATGAGGAAGTGGACAACCTCCACTCCGTGTATGTGGACCAGTGGGACTGGGAGAAGGTCATCGAGCGCCGCGACCGCAATGTGGCCTATCTGGAGCAGACCGTGCGCGCCATCGTGGGCGCTGTGGTGGAGACCAACGACGCCCTGCAGATCGCCTTCCCCAGCCTGCACACCAAGCTGGACCGCGAGGTGTTCTTCGTCACCACCCAGGAGTTGGAGGACCGCTGGCCCGACTATACGCCTAAGCAACGTGAGGATGCGATCTGTAAGGAGCACCACACCGTGTTTCTAATGCAGATCGGCGATGACCTGAAGCGCAGCGGCAAGCCCCACGATGGCCGCGCCCCCGACTACGACGACTGGTCCCTGAACGGCGACATCCTGATGTACAACCCCGTGCTGGATCGCGCCTTTGAGATCTCCTCCATGGGCATCCGTGTGGACGAGGCCGCTATGGACTACCAGCTGCACAAGCGCGGCTGCGATGACCGCCGCGAGCTGCCCTTCCACAAGATGCTGCTGGCGGGCCAGCTGCCCCTGACCATTGGCGGCGGCATCGGCCAGAGCCGTCTGTGTATGCTGATGATCGGCACCTGCCACATCGGCGAGGTCCAGTCGAGCATCTGGGACAAGGCCACCATCGACGCCTGCCGCAGCGCGGGCATCCTGCTTCTGTAACTTCCGACATTTTATCATAGAGAGGATCGATCACCATGGAACAGCTCATTTCTGTCCGTTCCCTTTTCAAAGAGACTGACGCCTATGCCGGCAAGCAGATCAAGGTCGGCGGCTGGGTGCGCAATCTGCGCGCAAGCAAGAATTTCGGCTTCATCAACCTGTCCGACGGCACATTTTTCTCGCAGGTGCAGGTCGTCT
>OLNQ01000534.1_pt1 | contig 40984 bp, 42 predicted proteins | sample 1672821 | NCBI WGS metagenome assembly OLNQ01 (sample SAMEA3136727, study PRJEB25190) | human gut metagenome | biome: human gut; feature: human-associated habitat; material: faeces | place: Austria | collected 2013 | reverse complement strand
GGGAGGTTTACCGTCACTATAACGAGATTTTTGAGAAGATCGGTCTGAAGACGCTCTCGACGGTCATGCCGGACATGGAACGTTATAACAAAGAAACCTCCTCCGGCCGGCAGACATTTTTCAGAAGCACCTACTTTCCACCTTCGGAAAAGTTGTTGAAAGGGAGCAATATGGATATGTTGGCCGGGGAGATCGAACGGATTATCCATCCTAAATCCGACAAGACATGAAAAAAAGGGGCGTATTCAATGTCAATGAGGAACGGTTGAAAGAGTTCATGGCCAACGGTACGGATGCCGAGGGCACTCCTAAGACTCCTTTTGCGGAAGAAAAGACCACAAGGGAAACCGACATTTTCCCGTCCGTACGGGAAGAAGCGGACAAACCGCTTCCTGTTTCCCGCGAGCCGGTCGGAAGCGGAGTCTCACTTCCGGAGAAGATACAAGAGTACCGAAAAAATTTTCTCAACCGTAAGATTGCCGTCCATCGAAAGCAGACTTATATCTGTTATGACACCTACCGTAGGCTTGCACGGATTCTGCCGTTGCTCAGTGACGGCATGACTGTTCCCGCTTTTCTGGACAACGTGCTTGACCATCATTTGGAAGTGTATGAAAAAGAACTGGATGAAATGGTTCGCTTGAGTACCCAAAATTCGCATTAGATTATGGAACATCTGTTTATTTATCCAGTCCTGCTGTTTGTAACATATTTGCTGTACAAGGTTCTCAAAATGAAAGCAGGCAGGAACCGGTTGAGGAAAGGCGGGGCTCTCCCCCCGATGCAAACGGATATGAGGAAGTCAGTCCGTGATACGACTTATATGGAAACCGTATTTCCGGCAGAATTCAAAGAACACCCTGACGATGCGGATTTCTTTCCTGATTTCGCAAAGATGGATATTCCGGAAAATTTAGGGGAGACCCTGATTGAAGCCTTGTCCAATAGCGGGATTCCGGAACCGGACGCTATCGGGACTTCTGTAGAGGAAACGACCGGTCTGCAAGCCGGTCCGGTTTTGAAACAATTCAAGCAAGAAGAAGATATGGAAAACAAAGATTTATTGAAAGGCATGGAAAATGCGAGTGTTTACAGAGAAATGTTCCTGACCCGGAAAATGACCGGAGCCATGAGACAAACCTATATTGATGAATCCTTGTATGAGACATTGACCGGGATCCTTCCTGTCATTGCGCCGGGAATATCTGTACCCACGTTCGTGAACAATGTGTTGGCGGAGCATATGGAGAAGTACCGGGATATCATTGATGAGACGTGTCATCGAAAATTTAAAGAAATGATGGTATGGAAGGATTCGTCTATCTGTCGGTGAGGGTCGGCTGTGCCGCTTACCTGTTATATAAGGTATGGGGACAAAAGAAAAAAGTACATGAGCTGTGTGACCTGCTGTACACGCCGGTGAAAAAAGAGCAAATGATATCAATGTCACCGGAGCCGGCGGATGAGAAAGAAGTGATGGGGAAGACACGTTTTGTCTATCTTGACGAGAACGCCGGGAAGACGGCGGCCCCCTATATGAGCCAGCCGCTGGAACAGGGGACGGACTATATCGGTGAGGATGAGGAAATCCGGGAAGAGGATGTGGAATGTCTGCTTCCGCTGGAGGAGATGGAACTCCTTCGAAAGGAGCAGGAAGAACTGGACAGCGCATTACCGGAAACGGAAGTGATTACGCAGGCGGTTACGCTGGAGGAGTTCAGCCTTGTCGGGGATGTGCTGATGAGGGTGAACGGAGCGGACCAGGATGCGGACAAAAGGAGCAGTGCCGCACGGACGCTGTTCGCTATCCGCAATACCAGTCTGTTCGATCTTTTCATTTCCCAGGTAGGGAATGAGGAAGCCGTGAATAAACTGCTGGAAGAGAACCTGGATGAAGATGGAAACCCGCGACCTTTGAAAAAAGAGGGGAAAAGGAACAATGGCGGGGTTGACTGGCGGGAGTTGGTGTAAGAGAGAACACTTCCGGGGAATAGGATTCCGCCTGCGAACATAGGCGGAATTCTATATTTTACAGAAAGGCGGCTTCCATTTATATGCCGTTCGGCATGTGGCTTTATTTCGGAAGTGATTTATTCTATAAAAAAGAGAAACTATTATTTTTATTTTGAGCATTTGCTCATTATATCTGCAAGCAAAAACAATATATATAATGTCACCACGTCCCAAGAACATCCGTAAAGTTAATGACATGCCCGTTACCGCAGGATTCAAGCCTATAGGTCTGAACGGTTGTTGTGAGAATACCATATTCTTGCATTTTGAAGAGTATGAGGCGATACGGTTATGCGATTATGAAATGAAAACCCAACAGGAAGCGTCTGTTTCAATGGGAGTATCACGTCCGACACTAAGTCGGATATATGTCAGCGCAAGGCAAAAGATTACCAAGGCATTGGTTCGTGGGTTACAAGATATATGATTTTGTAATTCATTGACTTATTATAATTTATAACATATATTAAAGAAATATTTTGCAATTTAGCACTATTTTAGTACCACTATTTAGCCATCGTAAATAAATCAAGTGATGGTGCAAATAACATTAAATAATAAACTTCTTAGGCTTCATAAATCACATTTGTTAATTGCCCTCAAATTTGCCAGTAACTTTATAGGAATTGTCATATGGAGCGAAAGGCAACAAAAAGTATCACCATCATAGGGCGAGAGAGAAACTGAATGGTTCTATTTTGATCCCAATTTACCTATATAAGCAAATGATTCCCTATAGATTTGATTAATTGGGGATTATTTTATACCTTTGTCCTTAAATTGGGTGTATTATACATAATAGCAAAAGCAAGAATGAATGTAACACTTGAAAGTTATCACTCTATAGACTTTGACACAATTAGTATCAAAGAAGAGTGGAATATGCCTGCAGAACAAGAAAGGCATATGCACAGCATACATGCATATCCCGCTAAATTTCCTGCATTTATAACGACAAAAGCGATTCGGAAAGCCGAAGATAATAATATATCAGTTAAAACCGTAGCAGACATTTTTTGTGGCTGTGGCACGGTCGCATTTGAAACAGTAAGAAACGGTAAGCATTTTTGGGGATGTGATATAAATCCTGTAGCAACGTTGATTGCAGAAACCAAAAGCAATGTGTACCAAGATGAACAATTAAAGGATATTTTTGACCGAATAATTGCTGTGTATAAAACGAGCAGTGTAGATAAAAGTAATAGCGTATATTCTAACGAGCGAATACGTTATTGGTTTGATGAAGAACACATTGATGAACTATTTAAACTTAGGTCTGCAATATATTTGGCTACAGACGAGGGATTCTATCGTAATTTTTTTCTGTGCGCTTTTTCTAACATACTAAAGTCTTGCTCACGATGGCTAACAAAATCAATTAAGCCTCAAATTGATCCTAAGAAGCAGCCCAAAGATGTACTTTCTTCATATATACATCAGGTAAATATGATGCGAAGAGCCAATTTGGAAAATATTAACGAAAAATATGGTGACGCAGATATAAGAAGAGCTAATATCTTAAATATAAATATTGATAAACCATTTGTTGACTTGATAGTAACCAGCCCTCCGTATGTAACCTCGTATGAATATGCTGATTTACACCAACTATCAACGCTTTGGCTTGAATATACTGATGATTTCAGGTCGCTTCGTGAAGGCTCTATTGGTAGCTTGTATCATTCAGATGAGTTTTATGAAAATAAGAATAAGTTAAACAATATAGGTCAAGAAATAGTGTTTAAAATGTATTCAACAGATAAAAGAAAAGCGCGTTCTGTTGCACAATATTACATTGATATGCAATTAGCCATCCACAAAGTGACTGAAATGCTGAATTTTGGAGGTGCTTGTCTTTTTGTGATTGGAAATACTGAATACAAAGGAGTAAAGATAGATAATGCCAAACATTTAACAGAATGCTTGTTAAAAGAAGGTTTTGTGAATGTAGAAGTTGATAGACGTAAAATTTCCAATAAGATTCTGACTCCTTATAGAGATGCAAATGGAAAGTTTGCGAGTATAAAAGACAGTAGTAGAAAAATTTATTCAGAAGAGTTTGTCATATTTGCACAAAAAAGATAATCATGGCCATAATAGAACATAACAGTATGCCTTTTAAGCCGTATGCAAGGCTTATGAATATTTTAGGAGACCAACTGATTACTGATAAGATAGTTGCCGTCATTGAACTTTTAAAAAATTGTTATGACGCAGATTCTCCTACAGCAGAAGTAAGATTTGGGAATATGAGTAATATTGGTTTCCATGATTTGCCATTAGAAGAACAAGCATATATAGAAATTCGAGATGTTGGATGTGGAATGACACTTTCAACAATAAAGAATGTATGGTTGCGTCCTGCAACTCCAGATAAATTGAATAAAAAACAACAAAAGCAATCAAGAACAACTCGTGGTAGAGTAATACAGGGTGAAAAAGGAATTGGACGATTTGCAATTCACAAATTAGGAGAAAAAATTGAATTATACACTAAAGCAAAAGACGAAAACGAGATTAAGCTTGTAATGGACTTTTCTGATTATAACCCTGAAGATGCGAATTTATTTAATCAAAACACATCTTACAAATTACTCGAAGATGTCAAAAATGTATGGTATGTAAATAATCCGCCAGAAATATTGAATTATAATTCTGGGACGATAATTCGCATCTATAACTTAAGAGAACATTGGAATTCAGCAGATTATAAAAATCTTTATAAAAATGTTCAGCGATTAATTCCTCCTTTGGATAGAAATGCGAAATCTTTAGGAATTGATATACAACGAGATTTTAATATTTCAATGTATGTAGATAATAAGCCATATGTATCAGAGGAAGTAATGACTTTTGATGATGTGATTGAACGATCTCAATTTACAATGATTGGAGCCATCGATGACGATTGTAATATAAATTTTAAGTACACATCAAAAGCTCCACAAAGAAAATTAGAATGTTCTTTCAATTTGCTGGATAGTACTGCGCTTTCTGAAAGGGGGTATAGTTTGACAGGTATTAAGGAGATAGAAAAATATGAGCATCAGCCTCAATGTGGGGCTTTCTGTTTTACATTTTATGCATTCGATCTCAAGAAACCAGACAGAACTATTTTAAATGACGATTTAAAAAAATTTATCAAAGATAATTTTGTATATGTCTTGCGTGATGGAGTTAGAGTTTATCCATATGGTGAAAAAGGAGTTGATTGGTTGGATTTAGACAAGAAACGCTCTACCATTAAAGCGGGACAGTTTATTAGTTACAATGATTTGACGGGGTTTATTTATATTAGTCAAGAAAATAATCCACAACTTAGAGATGCTTCAAATAGACAGGGGATTGTAAATTCTAATGGTGCTTTTGATGATTTCAGGAATCTTGTGACTGCTGCCACAGAGATTTTTAATGCTGAAATTAAAATAGATAAGTACAAAGTTGAGTTGCAGCAAAAAAAACATTTTAGCCAAACCAAAAGTACGTTAAACTCGTCTTTTGAAGAAATGAAAAATAAATTAAGTAAAGTAAACGACAAAGAGTCACTTGCAGCAGCTACTAAATTCGTTTCTGCATATGACAAACATTTAGCCATTGTAGAAGAAAGGATGCGCATAGTTGAAGATCTTGCAGGCCTTGGTATGGCTGTTGAAAAATCTTCACATGATACTTTACGATTACTTCTTTTAATGCGAGAGAACATCAAAGGAATGATTCACAGCCTTAAAACAGATTCAATCTCTGCTGATTTTCTCGTTGATTTTATGAATGAATTAGATGGGAATCTAATGCTAGTATATGATGATTTGCAACTCATTCAACCATTATTTAAGATACAACGCAAAGCCATTAAGGATGTTTCCATACTAGAAAGCATAAAGAAAGTCGTGAAATATTTTAGATATGAATTTACCGATAAGATAGAAACAAATATTGATAACATATCAATGGATTTTAGTATATCAACAAATGAAGGTGCAATTCTGCAAGTCTTAATAAACCTTATTGATAATTCTATATATTGGCTTAACGAGTCAAAGATACAAAGCAAGAAACTATTCTTTGAAATTAATCCAGCAGAAAGAACTCTCATTATTGCAGACAATGGTAATGGGGTTAGAGAAGACATTGCACCATTTATATTTGATGAGTTCGTTTCTATGAAAGCAGATGGTAGAGGGCTTGGTTTATATATAGTGAAGGAATTATTATATAGAATAAATTCAGAGATATATCTACTAAATAATAGTAACGATATAATTTTGCCTGGTGCTAATTTTATAATTAAGTTTAAACAAGAGGAGGCTTAAATATGGATGGAGTGGTTGTTTTTGCTGATAACAAAGTGTTAGAAGTAGAATCTTTTGAGAATAAACTATTCAACAAACTCAGAGAGGGAGCATCTTTCTCTGTAATTCCTATATGCAATATAAACGATTTAGAGTCAACAATAAAAGCGACTTCAACATTTAAAGCCATTATTTTAGATTGGAATTTTAAAAATGAGGAAGATAATCTTAATGAATTAGAAGGTGTAGAATTCCCTGACAGAACGCCAGAACAGCTTTTAAGTAGTGCAGACATTTATTCCTTGATATATATATATTCTGAAAATGAATTAGGTGCTGTTACTAAGTCCAAGTTGCAAGAGCGGTATCATGAAAAGGTTCAATTCAAGAAGAAGACACCTGAAGCTATTGACGACGATGCCAAAACTATAATAAAAGAAATTAAAGATTTTGAAGAAAAGAATAAACACATGAGGATCCCATTTATTTGGAGTCATGCTATAAATCAGTCAGCTCAAAGAATTTTCTTTGAATTAGAGGCAGCTAATCCTCATTGGATAAAAGAAATTAGAGATACTATTAAAAACGATGGAGGAGAACCAACATCAGAAATTATCGATGTTTTTCATCACATATTGAATGAATCATTGATTCAGAACAAAAATTTAAGGGAAGCTCTTGATGCATACGACTGTGACGAAATTGGAGTAGAAGAGAATACTGCAAAACTATATAGACGAATATATTACTCGCAGATAATGGAAAATGCTCCAATTATGACAGGAGATATTTTTAAATTTAATGAGGATAACTATGGAATCTTAATAACACCAGAATGTGAAGTGCATAAGAGAGACCAATTGGATTTCTTGGTTTTCACTAAAAGAGAAATTGATGTTTTTTTACGAAAGAATAATTCATATAAAAGGGGAGAAGAAGACTATTTAAATTTTAAAGAACCCAAAAAGGCAAATATAAGGAAATTATTTAATAATGAGGAATTAAGTACGCACATTTTGCCTTCATTCCCATTTTCAGAAGATATATATAATATACCTGCATACATTAATTTTAAAGTAGCCTTCTCTATTAAGACAAAAGCTGAATGTGACTCAAAAAGAACAATGTATAAATTAAATGCGCCTTATATTCATCAATTGAGACAACGATATGTTGCTTTCTTTGGTAAATATGGCGTTCCTGCTATTCCGCAAGGTCTAAGAGATTTTAATCTAAAATAGGCCGGCATAAATTGGACATTCACCCTCAAATAGTGAATGTCTAATTGGTTTTTCAGAATATCCATAAATGGCAAGTTTATCTTACATCGGTTTTTATCATTGATTCTATAAAAGCTATCTCTTCTTCTGAAAGTTCGTATTTTGCATAGAGTTGAGTATCTATTTCAGATATGCTCCTACTCCAATTTATATCGCTGTTGGAAGTGAAATCTTGTAATGGAATAAATTGAAATTTTTCTGAGGATAAGTTTATAGATGATACAGAGAGCATTAGTAAGAAACATAAAAAGCGTGTTTGGATATATTTATATTCGTTTTCAACAACTAATTTACTCTCGGAAGCCCCAACAATAAGGTAATCTGTACACACATCATTAGGCCCAACAATCTCTGTTCTGGAGATTATCGTAAGCTCCCGATAAAGTACCTGTATAAATTATAGAATCGTTATATAAATCTAATAAGTTTATAGCGATTCTTTGTTTATAATATGCTTTTCATTAGAGTATTGTTAGATTTCTTTGGAGTTTCTCTGTTTCCAGTAATTGGGTAACAACTCTTTTAGGTCTTTTCCCCTGTCTCTTGTATAATATGGTAACCAGGCAATTATATCGGTAAGCCATTCTCTAGGATTAACTTGAGAAGCTTTGCATGATACTAACAATGAACATACAACAGCTGTGTTTTCCGCCACCTCATGATTCCCGCAAAACAAGAAGTTTTTTCTCGATAAAGCTATTGGGCGGATTGCATTTTCAGCCAGATTATTATCAATTTTGAGCCTGCCGTCTTTGAGGTAACTTCTCATGCATGGCCAAAGGGTATAGGCATAGGCGATGGCTTGTCCCATTCAGCTTTTAGGAAGCACTTTCGGATAGGTTGTTTCCATCCATTGTCCCAGTTCATCAAGAATAGGAAGAGCCTGTCCTGCCTTTTTGACATTCGCATTTCAGAGGATATACCTTGTCTGTCGGCCGCCTGCTCTATCCGGTAGAGTTCTTGTATTTTGGCCAGAACGTATTCAGCCTAAAACTTATTTTCCTCTTTGTCGGTCTCATAATGACGCCTGACATGGGCAAGGCAACCCACAAGGCAAACCCCTTCCTTACCTTCAAAGAGGTTGTAGGCTGCATAACCGTCACTTTGAAGATATCCTTTAAATGGTTCCAATAAGTTCCGTGCCGTTTCCTGTGAACGGGAACCGTCATCATAATGAAAGAATACTAATCCGCTGGTTACCGCCCTGACCATCCACAGGTATTCCCTAACAGCTTTGTGGCTTTGCTTGTTAATGACAGGCAATGTGGTTTCATCCACCTGGATGTAATCGACTGCCAATACCTGCTTCTTGAGTTCATCGTACAAAGGCTTTAGCAGCTCACAGGCGGGTTTGAACCAGCCATGAAGCGTGTTTTCCGGGACTTTCAAACCTAAGTGATGGAACTCTCATATCTAACGGTAGAATGGAACGTGATACTCATACTTTTGCAGGAGGATTTCTGTCAGCAGACTGGCACCTGGAAGTCCCTTATAAATAGGCAACAGTGGAAGATCGGCTATTATGATACTACCCTGATGTTCCTGGGGTAAAGCGGTATTATCTTTCATCCCATATTTGGGACGTATGATTTCCTTTACATATAATTTGGCCGGTTCAAACTCAAGTGTACGCGTACGTTCCTCGCCAATCCGTTTATACCTTGTAAAATCGAGGTCTTGCGGTTCTATGACAACTTCCACAACCGGAAGCTCTTCCGGCAGTTTACGGTTCTGCCGTTCTTTCTTTTTAGTAACCATCGGTGTTGTAGTTTGTTCGACTACAGCTTCTTCCAAAGGTCCCGGTTCTAAGGATTGGGCTGGCTGTTCAAACAGGGATAGCTTATTTGGGTCCAAACGGGATAACTTTTCACTCTTACGACCAAAAAGTTGTCGGTTCAACCACACTACCTGAGCCAGCAGTTCATCCAGTTTGTTTTGTAACTGTTCATTCTGCCGGGTCAACTGTCTGATGGACTCAGACTGACTGACGTTAGTCTGTTGGAGTGTGGCTACCAAAAGTTCTAAAGTTTCTGTCTGAGTCATTATTTATGAGGATTTTGAACAACACAAAAATAGTGAAAAAATCTTACTTAAACAAACTCTGATCCATTGAGTTTCATTGTTATATATCACTTTTTCGTAACGCTTTCAATCGCTTGAGTCTCTTAGCGGACCCGTTATTGATTCCTTCTACCATCATGACCAGATCACGCCACTCCATGGGGTATGATTTGCTTTGCTGATCATATTCGGGCAAGCGGAAGGTTCCTTCCTCCAGCCTTTTTATATACAGGACGAGACCGTCATCTTCCGCATACAGAAATTTCATCGTGGTCCGCTGGCGATTTATGAAAATGAATACGTTACCTAAACGTAAGCAATCAGTAAACCCCGTCTTGCGGGAACTTTAAAGATATGGAGATGTGTCTTAAAAATTTGGACTATTCTCTGAAAAAGTCCCAGTTTCTAAGAGACATCTCTTATTTTTTAGAAGATTCTTAAATGACAGCTTGGTCTTTTAGCGCGTGCGGTAGCAGCTCTGCCAAGTCCTTTGAGTAATTGTTGTCGTACTCATGAACATGATTAAGAAAGTAGCTCATCCATTCCTTGAAGTCTACACCAACCGCTTTGCAACATCCCATCAGAGAGTAAATTACAGCGGCATCTTCGGCCGCTTCGTGATTGCCACAGAAGAGATAGTTCTTTCTTCCCAAAGCTACGGGACGGACGCTATTTTCAATGAGATTATTATCGGGCAAATATCGACCATCCATGGTATAGCGCACCAGCTGACGTGAGTAATTCAAGAAGTAGCCGATAGCTTTACCGATTGGGCTCTTGGGAAGTACCTTACTCTGCTCACATATACACCACTTTTCAAAAGCGCGGATAATGGGATAAGCAAGTCGCTTACGTAACTCCATGCGTTGGATGGTATCCATATTTTGATCATTTGCCATTCGCTCCACATCATAGAGCATACCGATTTGGGCTAAAGCATATTCAGCTTTAGCCTTATCGTGGGTTAATGCCCTGTCAAAATAGCGTCTGGCATGACTCCAGCAACATAAGGTGGTTATACCTTTGAACTTTTCCAAGATACTATAGCCGGCATAGCCGTCTGTCTGTATGGCTCCTTGGTAATCTTTAAAGAGTTGTATAACTACTTTTTGGCCTCTCGAGCCTTCATTATAGGAGAAGAAGACCATATTGTTTACCACACTCCGGACCAACCATAAGTATCCTTTTACTGTTTGATGCTTCTCATTATTTATAATCGGAACCGTCGTTTCATCAGACTGAACGTAATCAGTGGCTAAGACCAGTTCTCTTAATCGATAATAAGTGGGACGCATTAAATCTGCCACATCATGGAACCAGGATTCGATAGTTGATGGTGGTATGCTAAAGCCTAAGCGCTTATACATCTGTATTTGTCTGTAGAAAGGAAGGTGATCCACATACTTCCCAACCATAAGGTCTGTCAGCAACGAGGCGCTTGCATAACTTTTAGCGATTGACTCATTCTGCACAGGAGCGGTTTGCATCTCCTTTGTATCTTTGCGCATTCCTTTATGGCGGATGGTCACTCGGATATATAATTCTGCGGGGTTAAACTCTAAATGCTCAGATGTCTCTGTGTCATCAAACAGCACCCATTCATCTTCATGCCCTTTATAACCTTCAGGATAGATATGTTCTTCCACATGTCGAAGTTCCTCTGGTAACTTGTGCCGAACCGGAACTCGTTTTTCATGCTCCTTGACTATTACTTTTTTGTAATCGGTAATTTCTTCAATGGCTTTTCGAGCGGTTTCCTCCTCCTCAGGTGACATCTCAAGCTGTTCAAAGTCAAGCTTGAGTTGATTGGGGTCATCAGGTATGCGTCGTTTCTCTGACATAGCTCCACACATCTTACGTTCCAGATAGAGTAGCTTTTGTTCCAGTTGAGCAATACGATTATCTTTGGCTTCAATCGTTTTATCTAGTTCTTGAAGAGCTTCTTCTTTTTCTGCCAGTTTAGCCTCGTATGCAGCCTTCATATCCTTTGCGTCGGTCAACTCCTTCAGCTGTTGTTCAGCTTTAGAAGCACGGCGATATTCTGTATCGCGGTCGCGAAGCAATTGGTCGATGAGGGCTTGTCGGCTTGAGTTTTCTGACATCTTTTCGTTCTTTATTTATGGTGCAAAAGTATGAAAAATGCCCATTTTACTAGAATTTTCACTACCAAAAAACTGCAATAAATGCTACTATTTCTTAGGCTCCCAACGACTACATCGCTTAACTTCCGAAGGGGATAATCCTTTTACAATCATTATTAAGTCAGACCAATCTATCCCTCTTGAAGAAGCAGGGTCATCAGAGTCGATTTCAGGCAGCTTAAAGACTCCACGCTCCAGTTTCATATTATAGATGACTAGTCCACCATATTCTGCATGGAGTATTTTCATTCCTGTCAAATTCTTATTGATAAAGATATAAGCATCACCATCCTGGACATTTTTGCCCATGTGATTGGTTACTATCCCACTCAGAGAGTAGAAGCTCTTGCGCATATCTGTCGGATATGGATACAGCAAAAAACGAGTTGAATCATTCAGACAGAACATAGGCTATTGGCATAAGAGGATTAGTGTGCGTAACATTTCCAACGTCATATCACTCTTTACTTTAAGAGTTACTCCGTTTTGATACACAATCTCACAAGCAACATTATTCTCTGCATTCAATTCCGAAGTGGTGGCAGAACCCATCATGAGCTTTCCATTATGACGGCTCATCTGTATGGGTACAAAACCTTTTTTCTGCGGCAGCATAGAGTCTGTGAGCTTTTTACGCCAATAGTAGAATTTGCTTTCTTCAAATCCGGTATTGCTACAGTAGTCACGGATGGATAGGCCTGTAGACTTCCAATCCTCATGAATCTTCTTGAATTCATCTAAAGTTAAGTTCTTCATATCTTTTACGTTTTATAATTCACACGCAAAGGTATGAAGAACTATTATGGTCTAGGATACGGGGTTTACTGATTGCTTACTTATTTTTTACGCAAAGATCGAGCGAAAAAGATACTAGACAACGGGGATTTTATCGGAGACTTACCATATAATAAAAACAGGCGGGAAAGTTCTTCCCGCCTGCCTATCTTATCTAACCAATTTTATTTACTGATTGCTGCTTACAATAACTCAGCCTGTACTCCCAGTACTCCGGCAATCGCACCGGCTACAGCAATAATTACTTTCAAAATTACACTCCAAGTTTTCTTCATAGATTTTTCCTCCTTTCTTTTTTAAGCTTTTCAGATTATACAGTCGGATCCGGGGCTTCCTCGTCTCCTCCTCCTTCATTTCCACCACCGCCATTTTCACCATCATCCGGATTATCCGGCGTCACAGAGGCATTCAATTTCTTCAGATATTCATCCAGACTGATCAGATCCAGTTTTTCATCCGCACGGGTAGCTGTCTTCGTGATACGCAGTTCTTTATTTGCCTGAAAGAAGATGCGTACACTGTCCACACTTTTAGCCGTAACATCTTTCGCTGTGTCTGTACCTTTCGAACAGGCAGTCAGCATAAATACACCCAAGCCTTCGATATTCACAGACTTACCTTCCAGAAGTTGCTCTTTCATTTTCTCCACAATATTTTGAATCACACTCTTGATATCACCAATGGACAAGGAAGAATAACCCTGCATTTTCTGCGCAATATATTTCAGATTGACAGACTGACCTAAAGTGATCAGATGCGGATAATATTTCTAGGGAGAATTGGGAACACGCGGGGTCAGATGGTCGCGTAACAACCTTGTAAATTACACTCATAATACGTTTTTTCTAAAGATTCAAATTCAATTTTTTTTATTCACGTTTTGTTGATTAACAATGCAAAGGTGAAGCTTTTATTTCAGATAGCCAAAAGAAAAGCCCCTTGCGGAGCTCTTTTTCTGAGAAAATTCATATATATCGGATTATCAACATTTTATCTACTCCAATCATTTTAAAGTGTCTCCCTCCCATCTATTAGATATACCATAGTCTCTATACTATTATATTAAAACATTTCAATTCTTTCCGCAATCTTCTCAGCACTCATTCCGTATTCGTTTCTTAGGTATTTTTGACTCCCCACAATACAAGAATAAGTATCATTCAATCCTATCTTAATCTGTCTTGCCCTCCCATTTGGCAATTCGCTCAATACTTCTGATACCGCACTGCCAAAACCACCAATAATATTATGCTCTTCAACCGTTACAATCAAATCATACTCGTTCGAACATTCTGTTATCAGCTCTTTATCAATAGGCTTCACAGTTGGAAATGTATATAAAGCAGGGAATATTCTTTTCTCATTCAAAAGTTCTACAGCTCCCAATGCTTCATCAAAAATGCCACCGGTAGAAAAGATTACAACCTTCTCTCCATCTCGTATCTTTAGCGCCTTTCCGATCTGAAAGTTTACAATAGAATCATGGATTTTCTGCTCGCCACCTCTACCTAAACGCAAATAGCACGTTCCCGGATGTTCATAAATAGCATGTGTACAAGCAGCAGCCTCCATCAAGTCACCGGGAGCCATAACTACCATTGAAGGCAATGCACGCATAATAGCCAAATCTTCTGTGGCATGATGGCTCATACCCAAAGAACCATATACAAACCCGCCTCCCACGCAAACGATTTTCACATTTGCATCATGATAAGCACAATCATTCCTAATCTGTTCCAGACAGCGCAAAGTGGGGAAATTACCGATAGAATAAGTAAAAACTGTCTTGCCTGATAATGCCATTCCTGCTGCAATTCCAGTCATATTCTGCTCTGCAATTCCTACATTAGTGAACTGTTTCGGCAATTGTTCCCAATATGGTTTTAATACGCCAAAACCTAAGTCACCTGTCAATAGATGTACATCCTTATCAGCCTTAGCAATCTCAATCAATGTTCTGACAAACGTATCTCTCATGGTCTTTGTTCCTCCAGTTCTTTAACGGCAGCCCCGTATTCTTCTCCTTGCGGAGTACGGTAGTGCCACAATATATTATTCTCCATAAATGATATCCCTTTCCCTTTGATGGTATTAGCCAAAATCAGTTTCGGATTTCCATTAGTAAAGGTGGTACGAAAGGCCTTTTTAAGTTCATCATGATTATGTCCGTCAACGCTTAACACATTGTATCCGAAACTTTCAAATTTCTTATCCAAAGGAGCTAGTGACAATGTATCCTCACAGAAAGTCAGACTCTGCATCTTATTATAGTCCACCACGACTGTCAAGTTATCCAATTTATGATGATGGGCAAACATAGAAGCTTCCCATACGGAGCCTTCATCACATTCACCGTCACCCATAACGATATAGATTTGATAATCTTTATGTTCCATTTTTGCTTCTAGTGCCATACCTACAGCAACAGGCAATCCATGTCCCAACGAACCTGTAGAGAACTCTACTCCCGGCACACCTTTATGTGACACATGCCCTGACAAACGGCTACCATCTCCATAATGAGTAGCCAATTCACTTACAGGAAAGAACCCTTTTTCAGCAAGTGCAGCGTAAATGGCTGCCCCTGCATGACCTTTACTCAAAATCAAACGATCACGATCGCCTTTTCTTGGATCCTGTGGATCTATATTCAGTATATCTGCATATAGAACAGCTATAATATCTGATACAGATAATATTGCTCCTATATGAGATCCGCGCGAAATATGCGTCATTTCAACTCCATGACGTTTGATCTTCCATGATAATTCTTCACTTGTCATATTCTTGGATTTTATTATTAAATTGCTTTATTACTTCTTGAATATCTTTCGGAAGATCCAAATTACGAAAGATCATTTTAGAAATGGTAAATACAATAATTCGTATATCCATCCCCAGACTTCTATGTTCATAATAATAAAGTTGTAACTCCAACTTTAAAGGACGAATCCTCTCTACATATTCTTTATCTGGATCATCTGATTGAGTGAAGCTGACAAATTGTTTAAAATGAGTCACCGAAGCCCAATCAGTAATTCCTGGTTTCATTTTCAAAATCTTTTTCTCTCGTTCTATGTACATTTCTACATAATAACGTAATTCAGGTCGAGGTCCAACAAAACTCATATCCCCAATAAGTACATTAATAAGTTGAGGTAGTTCATCTAATTTAGACTTACGAAGGAAATGCCCAAAACGTGTTATTCGATTATCATTATCTCCTACATTCCATTTACCTTTACCCTCCGCATCTTTCACCATAGAACGGAACTTAAAGATTCTGAAATCCTTTCCATATTGCCCAACTCTGACTCCTCTAAAGAAAACTCCTCCACGTGAATCCAAGACAATTATCAATGAAAGAAGAATGAAAACAGGACTTATAATTATAAGTCCCAGCAAACTAAATACTATATCAAATAATCGTTTCATACGCATCACATATTAGCCCCATCTACCGGAATTATAGCCGCCTGCATAAAGGACGCTTGTTCACTTGCCATAAAAAGCACGACATCAGCTATTTCTTTTGTTGTACCAAAACGACCAGCCGCTTGATGATGACGCAAGAAATCATTGCATCTTTCAGGATCAGTTCTTGTATATTTATCCCAATAACTATCAGGGAAAGCAACTGCTCCCGGCATCACAGCCGACATTACGACTCCAGATGACGCTATTGTACGCCCAACAGTCGTAACATAAGCATTTAGAAAAGCTTTAGCCGAAGCATACAACGGGTTACCCCGTAACATCTGAGCCGAAATTGAAGAAATATGAATGACACGACCCCATTTTTTTTCTATCATTGGTGGAATTAATACGCTATTTAAAGCGATAGCAATGCCCGCATTAAACTTCCATGCATATTCCCACTCATCTAAAGTTCCTAATGCATTACGGCTTACTAATGAACCACCCACATTATGAACTATAATATCAAAGATACCTCGTTCTTCCAATAAAGAATTGGCTAATGAAGTCAATTCTATATTCATCAGATCACAAATATAATACTTATGACCTACAGGATTAATCCTTTCTAATTCTTCATTTAATGAAACTAATAACTCCTCGTTCCTTGCAATAGTAGTAACCAGTGCCCCTTCTCGTGCAAATACCACAGCTATTTCTCGTCCAATACCTTTGCTAGCACCAATAATGAGAACATTTTTATTTCGAATTTCTAAATTCATTGAATTGTATCTGTTATATATTAATGTAAAAAGTAATATTCGTTTTTAGAAGATATCATTTTAAAAATGTTTATTTAAAAATCATTTCCAAGAACTTTTTCATCTCTGAGTATGATGTATTTAACTTAAAATTATCATAAATATCTGCTGCCACGTCTTTAATAATAAAATCTATATTAATGTCATCACCAGAAAAAACTTGTACCAAATCCTCGTTATACAATGGAGTATTCATAATTTCGCGATTTGTTGTAAGTAGTTTTTTATTTAGCTGAAGTGCCTCACTAGTTCGAATTGAAATATAATTATTGCCATTTTGTAACACTTCAAGAACACATTTCGAAGCTTTAATGTGTTTTAGTACTTCATCATATGTGATTCTTTTATTATACACAATACCGTCTTTCTTTATTTGCTCTTTCTTCGCTACATCACAAATAAAAAAATCACATTTTAAACCCGCATTCGACAATTTATCATAAATCAAAAGAAGGTGTTTATATCGACCTTTATTAGCTCCAATAAAAAACACATCACTCTCACTCAAACTACCTTGATTAATTTCTGGCAAACGATATGGCATGACCGCACAATAAAAATAACCAAGTCTTTCTGCATCCTCTTTATGAAAAGTCAAAACGGCATCATAGTTGTGAATAACTTTCTGTATTTTTTTGAGATTATAATCACCAGCAGGATTCGAAAAACAGAAAACCAATTTAGCACCAGGATACTTACTTTTCAAGTAATTAAGGAAGTTATTACAATATGACAAATGATATGACTCTGCAAATAAAATATATAAATCTTGTTTCAGATCTATATCTATCCCTTTTAAAATACTATTAAACCAAATCTTGACATATGGAGCATCAGATTTCTTATTTATTGGCCAAGCCAAATGTAATTTAAATATTTTTTCAATACAGTGATTCTTAAATCCCAAAGGGAAAAACACATCAGAGTCCCCCTCTCCTGCGGCTATCACATACTTATAATATCCACTGTTTTCTATAAAATAAATTATCTGAGACATAAATAATTACTTCTAAACATAAGCCTTGCATAAACTTTTAATATAAGCCATAGATAAATAAAACTCCTTACTTAAAAAAATCCTACTAGCAACGAATATATAAATTGTCACCGCGAATAGAGTAAAGACAGCAGCCAACAGCCAAGCCCAAAATCCATAAGGAACTTCTATTCCCTTCATTGCAAAGTATACTAGTACTATACCTACTAAAGATATAGCAAAAATGATGAATACTTTAGAAGAAATCAGATGAGGAGTTAATCGTTTTAATTTAAAATATTGATACACAAAATTCACTAAATAAAATATTATAGGACCAATCAGGATGAAGGCATACTGAATTCTACCAAAGAAGTATGAAATCAGCAATGATATTATCGCAGTTATAACTGGCTGCAACCAAGTTTCCTTAAAGAAACCGTATGATGAGACTATTAGATTGTAAGGAATACGACAGGCCGATAATAACCCTGAAATAGAATAAAGAATAGCAAGTGTAATATTAATATAGCTTACTTCGGTTTTTCCCTCTATATATAATCGCATGAAAGGTATTATCAAGTAAAAAGCACACATTACCAAAATTGTATTCATCATAATATATAAAAACTGAAATATAGTAAATACATCTTTAGCCCTTTTAGTTTCTCCTTTAGCACAAAGGTTAGCAAAAGTTGGTCCAAAAGATGAGTTAAGGGCTGTACTAAAAAGATTCAAGGCAGAAAATACCATTACATAGATAGAAAACACACTAACTTCATCCAATCCATACATAAATGATATCATGATTGCTGTTGAAGTTGTGACAATACTATGCGACACCTCGTTTACTAAAGAATAATTTTTGCCATGAATTGTTGCTGATTTAAACAAATTCCCAATCCTTTTGATATCTGGATAGCGTTTTACATACACGATCTTAAGTACCATAATTTTTACAATACAGCCAAAAAATAACCAAAAGAATAAAAATAAAAAATTCCATTTGAAAAATATAGTCGTAAAAACTAATACATAATATATTGTCTGTTCAAGAAGAGTAGCAATAGACATTATAAATTTTTCTTGAAAAGCAGTAAATACTATGCGATACTTAGATGTGAAGTAGAGATCAAGAAAACTCTTAAATCCCATTATAATAAAAGCAATAAAGATCGTAATTTCCGGTATTCCACTCTTAATATTCCACGCTGTAACTCCGGCAACAACGAACATTATACCCAAAAAAATATACGACATTTTTTTAAAGTACAAATTTGCCGCTGTTACTTTCTCTGATATATTTTCCAAATTATGATCTGCTATAGGTTTGTATAGTGAATAAACAGCAGCCGTCGTTGCTCCTGACTGTAAAAGAAGAATTATATTAAGAATTTGTGTAATAGTTGATGACAAACCGTTCACGTCAGATCCATAAGTGAGAATTATAAATCTAGGTGCAAAAAAGCCCAATGCTATTATCAAAAGATAGTAACCCAATTCCCATGCGGTGTTTTTTATAAAAATCTTACTTCGCTCCATTTCACAGACATTTTTTATCATATTGAATCAAGAAATTGACTTGCAGTTTCTAGCAATGTACTGGGACTAATACTATTAATTTTAAAAATTGCAGGAATAAACCACGCTAGCATAATGAGCGACAATAGTATATTGCAACCATTAAGATGTATAGATGGTTTCTCACATTTATTATATTTTAAAATTCTCTCATATGCTATTATGTTAACAATAGTAGGAAGAAAGAGTAATCGACTAAATGAAAGATTAAGAACCAACAATGGGATTATTGCAGCAGAAATAGCATTAATAATATAATTAATATTTATCAAGTAATAAACTTCAGCTATACCTTCTTCATTCAAAATAGCTTTAATTACATACTTTCGCATCTTTATAGACATATAAAAAGAAAAAATATACGCAGGAATAAAAATGAAAGCTCCTAACCTTGTCATTGTTGCCATATTTGCATCCAATTTGTTATCAATACCTAAATCTAAAATATTGAAAATCATATAAATCTGATCTAAGAAAGGCAAACTCCTTGTTACGTATATAATTATCACTAATAATAAAGAAATTATAACAACCAATTTTGCGAATATATTTTTTCTGTAATAATATGATAAATTAGGCTTTTCATCAATATCCTTTTCTGTCTTTACTACCTTATTTCGTTCATTCGCATTTATTTTTGCACAGTAAACGAATAAGAGAGCAAAAAACAAAGAGTAATGCATCATACCAGCCAATATAACAAGTAAAAAATATAGTAGTATTTTACCTCTAAACAAATATCGTAGGGAGAACACAAATAATGAAAACGCCAGTGTGAACCTTATTGTGACTGTACAAGAAGGGTAAATATAGGGAAGTATTACAGGAATAAATGCGTGAATATTGTATATATTACTTCTAATTCCAAAATAAAATAATACTAAACAAATTACGTATATAATACCAAGAAAAATATTATATGATTCTACTCCCATTATTTTAATTTCTTCAACGAAATAATCATAAATTCCTTCAACCGCCATACCACCATTTTGATTCTCAAACCCTAATTTATATAAATAATGATCACCAGACTCTCCATCATTGAAGCAAAACAAAATACCTAAAAACAGTAAAGTTAAAACAGCAATCAAATTACTACTCCTATTTTTAAAAGTAAGTATCAGATTTATGACTAATAAGAAACAATATGGAAATGCAAGAAGCAACATAGTTATGTGTAATCAAAAAGATGTTCTCAAACCTAGAACATTCAATCTTTTAGAATTATATTCAAATCCTGTTTAGCGAACTTACTATTATATAAATAGACTGTATTGTCGTGCAAACATCTCAATTCTTTTGGCGTAAGAATAGCAATTTGTTCAATAGTTCTAGCCAAATTATTTTTATCGATATTAATACCTATTTGATAATTTTCCACCAAACATTGTGTATCTCCACCAGCACTATTGATAAATGGAAGTCCCATACTGATATACTCCACGGATTTCAGGGACATAGTGGATTGAATCTCTTCTTTAGGGACATTAATAGCTAAATTACATAAAGAATAAATTTTCATTTTTTCTTTTATATCAAAAACAATTCCATGTCCAATTACATCGATACCTGAATCAGTTAGCAACTCTTTAAGAGCAAGATAATTTTGCCCCTCTCCGATAATATGCAAACAAACTTTTTTCCTCTTAGCAACCCCCTTTAATATCAAATTTAACAAATTAATATCGGTTATATGATTGATATTTCCTAAATAACAAAACGTCAATTTTGAAGTGTCATCATTATACTGGAGAAATTCCTGAGCATCAATAACCGGCATGAACAACTTAGCAGGTGTATTAGGAGCAATTTTCTTTATAAAATCAACCCCAACCTGTGAAACGCACAAAATCAAATCAGCCTCTGAAATATACCGGTTTCTTATGTTTGCCCATATACTAAATGGCCAAGAAAGTAGTTTAGAAAATCGTTTTGTAGGAAAACTTTCAGGCCACGTGTCATAACAATCAAGAATAACCTTACACTGAGTAATCTTTTTGTACTTAATAACACTTCTCACCAATGTGTTTGGTGGAAATATGCAGTATATCACATCAGGTTTTGTCTTTTTCAAAAGAGCAAAAACTTCTTTCGAAAAAACATAATGAGATCTCAAACGGCTTATTGACAAATTCTTAGCGTAGCGAGGAACCTGAATTTGGGTCGTATTAGGATAATTAACTGTATAGTATTCTTTATCATAATGATTAAAGTTTGATATAAAATACTTGGTAGAATAGTGATTATCATTAAAATATTCTACAACACCCTTCATTCTTGTTTCATAACAATTGAAACAACTGATACAAACACATATCTTACTCATTTATGATATAATTCTTAAATTGTTCATATACCACATTCCTCCTCGAATTTAGTTTTTCTAATTCATACTCCTTTGCTTTATTAAAATTCACTTTAGCCTTAGCATCTAAATCCGACTCTATAATAGTCTTAAAAGTTTTGATTAAAGAATCAACGTTCCCTCTTTTAAAAATCGCATCAGATGGAAGTAATTCTGGAATACCACCTGTAGATGATCCTATTGCTGGACAAGCTCGACTCATTGCCTCAATCAATGCTCTAGGAAGACCTTCCTGCATACTTGGCTGAATATAAATATCTAGAGAGTCAATCCATTCAAGAACTTGTTGATGTTTCATTTGCCCCTTAAAGACAACACGGTCTGCTACTCCATTTTTCAAAGCACAAGATCTTAGATAATTAGAATCTCCACTTCCTACAAGTTCATATCGAATATTATATTTTTTCAACTTAGACATAGCTTCAATAAAATATTGCTGTCCCTTTGCCTTATTATTTATAGCAGCAGTAGTACCGACAACAATAAGATCTGATTTATTCAGATTATTTTTCTGTTGTCTTTTATTTAGTATAATATCGTCCATAGTATCCAATATGACATTAGAAGCATACGTACTAATACCTTTAGTTGGATAACGATTCTGAAGCCATTTTTCTGTAACATAGATGACAAAAGCAGCGTCTCTTGTATCAATTTTAGCCCTATATTCCATAAAAGGAGCTATTAACTTTCCTGCCAAACTGTGATTCCAATAACCATCCCAAGCGCATCCAGCATTCTCTAAAAGATAGGGTTTATTCAATTCACGAGCAACTGTCACACCTAATGTGGCAATAATGCCACCTCGAATGAATACTAAATCAACCTTCTGCATCTCTTTTTTTAAAACCTTTTTAGCCTTAGGTATAAGCGTAAAAATCCCTTTAAAGGTATTCAAATTAGGAAATTCTATAAACTTAATATTTGGTAAAGTGATTTTTTCTTGGTGTGCCTCTTTATATGTTTTATCAATCTTATATACTCTCGTCGCAACAACAAGCTCGTCAACTACATTAAAATATCTTAAGAATAAACTATCAGTAAGTGTAGTACTACAATAATTCCCATCAATATCTTTATAAATTGGTAAGTCGTGACAAAAAATTCCTTTTATCATATCTTTAATTTCAATCAGTAAATAAATTTACCCTCAGCTACATTCTTTAAATGCTGTCCGTAAGGCGATTTACCATAACGCAGTGCAGAAGTCATTAGTGTTTCTTTATCAATCCAACCATTACGAAACGCAATCTCCTCCGGAGCGGATATTTTCACTCCTTGTCGTTTCTCAGTCATCTGTACAAACTCGGATGCTTCTATTAAACTATCCATAGTCCCTGTATCAAGCCAAGCAAAGCCACGCCCCAATATAATTCCTTTCAATGCCCCATCTTTAAGATAAAGATTATTGAGCGATGTTATTTCTAACTCACCACGAGCAGAGGGTTTTACGTCCTTTGCAAATGAAACAACACGCTTATCATAAAAATAGAGTCCAGTGACACAGTAATTACTCTTTGGATACTTAGGTTTTTCCTCTACAGATAGAATCCTACCATCTTCATTGAATTCCATAATACCGAAACGTTCCGGATCATTGACATAGTAACCGAAAACTGTAGCATACCCGTTTTCCGCATTATTCACTGCACTCTTAAGTTTTTCTTTCAGACCACTTCCGTAAAAGATATTATCTCCTAATATCATTGCGCACCAATCATCACCAATGAAATCCTCACCTAACAAGAATGCCTGAGCGAGACCATCCGGAGAAGGTTGCACTTTATATGACAGTTGAATGCCAAACTGACTACCATCACCTAAAAGCCGTTCAAAATTGGGTAAATCTACAGGTGTAGATATAATCAGGATTTCCTTTATCCCCGCTAACATAAGCGTAGACAATGGATAAAAAATCATTGGTTTGTCATAAACTGGAAGCAATTGCTTTGAAGTAACCATTGTTAAAGGGTACAATCTTGTACCTGCCCCACCAGCAAGAATAATACCTTTCATGAGTTTTATTGTTTACTATTAATACACTGTTCAAGGGAAATAAGCCAATGCGGAATTGTTATACCAAAAGTTTTCTTTACTTTTGATTTATCCAAAACAGAATAATTGGGTCTTATCACCTTAGAGCCATATTCTTCAGAACTGCAAGGATTGATTTTGCAGTTGTGCCCACTCAAATAATTGATGGCTACTGCAAAGTCATACCAAGATACCGAACCTTCATTAGTAAAATTATACTCACCTGTCATATCTAATTTATCTTCATCAATAACTTTAAATATTACAGATACTAACTCAGGAGCGTATGTCGGGGTACCAACCTGATCATATACTACGTTTAAAGTTTCTTTCTCAGCCGTCAAGCGGAGCATCGTTTTCATAAAGTTGCTTCCAAAGCCAGAAAACATCCAAGCTGTACGAAACAAGATGAACTTACAACCGACTTCATGGATAGCCACTTCCCCGGCATATTTCGTTGAAGCATAGACATTTACCGGGCACTTCTCATCAGTCTCCACATAAGGAGCTGCTTTCCTACTATCATAGACATAATCAGTAGAGATATGGATAAGCGTGATGTCGCATTCCTTAGCGACAGTTGCCAGATTTCTTACGGCATCACAATTGATAAGATTTGCCATTTCAAAATCTGTCTCCGCTTTTTCCACATCCGTATAGGCAGCACAATTGATGATAACATTGATTTGCGCAGACTTGCAGATAGAACGAATGGCATCCTCGCTAGTGATATCCAATAGGATCGTTTCTAACATATCATCTGAAATCACATCTGTAAATACTATATTGTGATTCTGAAGACGGTGAGATTGTGCTCTGATAGCCTGTCCTAACTGACCGTTAGCACCAGTGACTAAGATATTCATATTTATAATATCGCTTGAATAATTGTTAGTACTCCACAGACCACTCATACTTTTTAAGAGCGCCATCTACGTTTTCTTCTATTTGGATTCCGATGATTGTGTCACCATAATAGTATAAAGGTTTGAATGTTATCCGATCCCTATTTGCTTTCAGATACTCTAAAATACCATCATTACTAAAATGTTTATGATCATCATCTTCGATAAACATGTTGTGATTCTTTGCAAAATCTACAACTTGCTCCAATGTCATCGATAAATCTTCGAATTTCATTTCTAATATAATTTATTATTTATATCAAAATCATAAGATGCATCCTTAAGACAAGCATGCTTCAGATCTTTTTCGCTAAGAATAGCATGCTCAACAGGAACTTTCCAGTCAATCCCTAAACTCTCATCTTTGATATTTATGCCGGCATCGGCTTCCGGATGATAGAAGTTATCACACTTATACTGAAAAAGAGCTGTCTCACTCAACACTGCGAATCCATGGGCAAACCCACGAGGAACAAAGAACTGACGATGGTTTTCTTCCGTGAGTTCTACCGCTACATGCTGACCGAAAGTGGGACTGCCATAGCGAATATCCACTGCAACGTCAAGAACCGCGCCTTTCACGCATCGTACTAGTTTACTTTGGGTATATGGCATCTTTTGGTAATGTAATCCACGCATCACACCATAGGAGGACATGGATTCATTATCTTGTACAAAGTGAATATCCATACCTGTTTTTTCCGCAAATTCGTTAGCATTGAAACTTTCGAAGAAATAGCCGCGTTCGTCTTGATAGACTTTAGGTTCAATAATTAATACGCCTTCTATAGCGGTTTTTATTATATTCATCCCTACAAATTATTAACTATTTATACTCAAAAGTACATAATTATATGGTACCCGAATCCACATGAATATTTTGCCCTGTGATACTAATAGCATTCTCTGACAACAAAAAAGCAACGGTTTCAGCTACTGAGTGAATATCAGTCGGACATTTCAAAGAAGTGCGCTTATAGATCCTATCCTTTTGTTCATCTGAAAGTGAAGCGCTCATCGCAGTCTCCATAAATCCTGGAACTACGACATTCGAACGTATCCCTAACTCACCCCATTCTCTAGCTGTGTTTTTTGAGAAAGCTTCAAGAGAACCTTTACTCGAAGCATACATCGCCAGTCCTTTATATCCTGTATGAGCACTAATGGAAGATATATGAATTATACTTCCTTTAATGCGATGTAACAACATATTCCTAATGGCATATTTAGTCAAAACCATAGGAGTAAACACGTTAGAAGCGTACATATCTTTCAATCTTTCCAGATTCATGTTGGTTATAATATCATCGTATGCCATAGCCGCATTATTTACAAAACCATGTAAAGGGACTTGATTATTTAAAAAGTCCTTAAATACCTTTTTATGCACACTTTCCGATTCACAAAGATCAATTCTTTTAAAATATAACCGATTAGGATATGTCTTTTCTAACAATTCAAATTCAGGTGTATAAGTTCTGGCTATGCCAAATACAACATATTCCTTTTCCAATAATACGCGACATATTTCTAATCCTACCCCGCGTGAACAACCTGTAACTAATATATTCATGATCTTTTCAATTTTCCAGAACGTGTCATAGAGAAAGATTCAACGAATTTAATCTTTCTCGGAATTTTAAAATCTTGTAACATACCTGATAAGTACTGACGTATCTCAAGTTCTGTCAAATTAACATTAGGTTCAATTTTTATTTCTGCACACAGAATATTACCTAATACAGAATTCGTCTTCCCATAAACAAGAGCTTGTTGTATTCCATTCATTCTTAAAATAACATTTTCAACCTCACCGGGATTTACTTTGTATCCCCCCACATTTATCAACTCATTCTTACGACTTTTAAACTTGAATAATCTCTCCTCCTGATTTATCCATTCAATAATATCTCCTGTATGGTAATAACCGTCACTGAAACTAAAATCATCAGATTTGCCAAGCAATGATTTATGGAGAAGCAGTTCATCATCCACCACTTTTACTCTATCGCATAAATCTATTGATAATTGAAAGTACTCTCCTTTGGCCGCAAATAAAGAACCTGCTTCTGTAGAAGCATATATATTATTTATTTTTGCTGAAGGAAAAATCTGTTTAATAGAAAGATATAAATGGTTATCAGATTTCTCACCCCCCAAAGTAACTCGTTCTACAGAAACATAACTACTCTCGACCGGTAATAGCAATCTATAAAATGTAGGTGTTGCCGATATATGAGTTATACGCCATTCTTTTATCGCATTATATATATCTGTACGGCTAGCATTAAAAACATTAATAAGGGTATTACAATTGCTCAACGCTTGAAAAAAAACTTGCAACCCAGCCATGTGGGTCGGATTATAAGCAAAAGCCCAGATCTTATCTTTATAACGTTCTGCAATACGAACAGTCCGTGTCAATGTCATGACTGAATGAATAACTTTCTTTGGTTGCCCGGTTGTACCAGAAGTGAAAATAGTAATTTCAGACCGCGAATCGTGTATTGCATTAATCAAATCAGCCATAGTAGAAAAGTAATGCTTAGATATTAACTTCGATTTATTAATTTTACTTTCTACCCCCTCCTCCAATTCAGTCAGTTTAATATCTGAATCGAGCAAAACTAATGGCTGATTACTGACTAATCCAACAATTAAGTTGCAAAAGAAATGATAAAGCGATTTTTCTTTAAAGAAAGGAATATATCTATCAGCATTGTTTACAATATTAAGTAAATCTTCGTAAGTATACCTCTCCGATTTATCTATCAAAAAGTCCATTTACAAATTATTTAATGAGTTTGGCATACACTTCACCCACAGTTGACACTAAACCATCTTCAAAAATATCAATATCAAATTCATCTTCTATTCTTACGGTCAACTCCGCTAAATCAAATGAAGTAAATTCTATATCATCTCTTAAGCTGTCTGTCGATTTTATATCTTTAAGAGGTTGAAGTTCTTTAGATATACGGATAATGTTAATTATTTCTAATATTTTATCTTTCATAATCTATTTATTTAAAGGTGAATAAAATCTTGTTTTACTTAGATTGGCAGCAATACTTCCCCATGATAAACCGACCCCAAAACCACTCATTATAACTTTATCCAAATTATATTTCTGTGTAGAACATACATCAGATAATAACAGTGGGATGGTTGCAGGACCAGTATTACCGTAATTAGTTACATTCATCGGAACTTTTTCTGCCGCTACTTTTATTTTCTTACGCACATAGTTTACCATGAAATTATTGGCTTGATGAAGCGCGAATATTCCAATATCATCTTTCTCCCAACACATGAGTCCCAATAACAGATCTATATCTTTATATACGTTATTTACTGCAAAATTGAAAATTGAAATACCATCCATGTACAAATCATTATCAGTTCTACCATTATTATCATTATCATATTGCAATAAAGAAGTTTTTTCAGACACCGGATTTCTGAAACCACCGGCACGAACTATCAAACGATCGTATCCAGCTCCATCTGAATGCAAAGTCACTCCCAAAGGACTTTTTCCTATAGTCACTAAAGTAGCAGTTCCACAATCGCCAAAAACCATTCGAAGAGACTTGTCTTTTGGATGAATCATACGAGAAGTAGTATCTCCCGCTAAAACCAGTACATTCCGGCATGCCTTTGACGCAATCCACAAGGCTGCCTGAAAAATTCCATAAATATATCCTGAACAACCGTAATGAATATCTAAACATACAACATCTTTATTGAGTTTAAGCCGCTCTTGAAGGATAATTGAAGTCGAAGGAAGAATATAGTCCACTGTTTGTGATACAAAAACTAAACCGTCTATTTCATTTTTGTCTATGTGCTCCTGCTGTATCAAATGCTCAGCAGCTCGGAAGCACATATCGGAAGATGTATCATTTTTATCTGCTATACGAACTCGTTCTACTCCTGTCGCTTTTATTATACTCGCAACTTCTTTTTCTCCATATTCAGATGAAAGAGAAGTCATTTCCAAATTATTGAGTGGCAGCCAAGAAGTTACGGCTGCAATTTGTATATTATCTATTATTGTCTTCATGAGTTATAATAATGTAAATCCTCCGTCTATAAACAAATTACTTCCTGTTACAAAAGAAGATGCATCAGAGAGCAAATAAATTATAGCATATGCGATTTCTTCAGGTTTTCCAAATCGCTTAAGAGGATATTTTTTTCGTTCCTCATCTAACTGTTCTTCAGTAATTATTCCGGAACTTAAGATTCCAGTGTCTATCATTCCAGGGCAAACAGTATTTACTCTAATATTCTTAGGAGCCAATTCAAGAGCTGCATTCTTTACAAATCCATTAACAGCAGCCTTAGTTGTTGAATATATAGTATTACCAAGTACCCCAACACTATTCCCAGAAATAGATGATGTAAAAACAATAGATGCGGACTTAGCGAGCTTTCTTCTTTTCAATAGTTTCTGAGTAATAAGTATAGGAGAAATGGTATTTATTCGCAATACATCCAATAAAATCTCTTCCGAAATAAATGCCATCGGAATTGTTTTAGTCATGCCCGCATTATTTACAACTCCATCCAGCATAGGTAAACTATCAATAAGCATATCAATATCCGACGGATATTGCAAATCTGCTTCAATCAATAAATGAGCATTTCCACTCATTGAAGAAAAGGTTTCTTCCAATCTCAATCTATTACGCCCAGTAATTATGACTTTAGCACCTAATTTAGAACATTCAATTGCGGTTGCTTTCCCTATTCCCGAAGAAGCCCCCGTTATCAAAATAGTTTTTCCAGCTAAAGAAAAAGGATTATACATATTTTAAATAGTCTTTGAAGAGACAATTCGGAATAAATCATCTATAGTTTGAGACTTAACGATGTCATCGCCTTTTAATTGTACATTATATTCTTCATCAACCATAGCAATAATAGACAAAGCCATTAATGAGCTCCACTCATCGAGCTGTCTGAACTCTGTGGTAGCCTGAAATTCACTTGCATCAGTTTCATCAAACTGATTAGCAAAATTCTGAATAAATTCATTTAAATTTCCCATATTATATCTTTTATTTTAGATAAATTTGTTCTTATTTTCTGTGATTTTTTTTCGAATCCTTCCTTTGTTAAAGTGCCATATAAATATGGAAAGCCTCCTTTGTCTTCACTTTCTCCTTCCCATACACAACCCAACCCTTTGTTTAAAGCAAGCACTGGTTTATTATCTTTGTACACCCAAATATCTAGATAATCAACACCTAACTTTTGGAATATAAAATCATCCAACATTAATGCCGCTTCAGAATTTTGAATCGAATTCCCAAAAGAGCAGAAACGACCTACCTCAGCATGATTCTCTATAATGTTGTAAACACTTATGGTTCCTATTCGCATTTTAGTTTTATCTTCGATAATAAAATAATAACTATTGATGTCGTTTCTTTGCTTGTCTATCCAACTTTGTTGCTGATCAACTGTGACATTCAGAGAAGGAAGATATTTTGAAATTTCCGGATTATTCCTAATTCCCAAAATGAACTCCGCGTCTTCTTTCGTGACAGGACGAAGATTGACAAAACGTCCTTCAAGGATTCCTTCATAAACCATACTACTTCACATAATCGTTTACAACAGCTATGATTCTATCAACTTCTTCATCAGTGAGCCACATGTGTAGCGGAAGTGTAATGAGATGTTCACTGGCGTCATGTGCACGGGGACAAGTTCCCTTAGCATATTGATACATGCTATACTCTGTATTGTCACGGTAGTGTACGCCACCATAGATATCATTTTCAGCTAGTTTGCCTAAAAGTCCTTCACGATCAGGTACAATAAGTTCGTAAATATGGAAAGAGCATTCATCGGCATGAGGAGCTTTCACTATCTGAATCTTCTCATTGTTTTCAAATGCCTTGCTGTACATCTCCACAATTTCACGACGACGTGCATTATCCCTATCAAGATATTTAAGTTGAACTAATGCGATAGCAGCCATTATAGCATTGCCATTGTATTTATAACCCACATAGTCCACATCATATTTCCAAGCATAGGTCCCTTTGTTTGAACGAGCATAGGTATCTTTATTAATACCCAACCAAGCAAGTTGACGTGCTAGTTTATCGTCTTTTTCATTTGCAAAGCATATCATACCACTATCACCCGTAGGAAGGTTCTTCACAGCCTGATAAGAATAAACCGTAACATCTACGCCATCCCAAGTACCTGGAGTTACACCATTAATTCGTGTGCCTGACATGTGAGCAGCATCAAGAATTAGTTTCAGATCATGCTTTTTACATATCTCTATGATCTTATCAAGTTTTCCTACGCGTCCACCATAACCTACAAAAATAATAGCTTTGGTTTTATCACTTATTTTCTTCTCAACATCTATAGGGTCAAGGCAAAGATACTCATCTACATCAGCAAATGTAACATGCATATTTTCGTACATAACTGCGTGATTGGTCGATACAAAGGTGATAGGAGTTGAGATAATTTCATCACCATCTTGCCATCCATTCTGCATTTTAAGAATTTTCACAGCAAGATGAAGACCTACTGTGTTGGAGTTAAGATAATATGCATATTTATGACCGGTGTAATCTTTCCAGGCTTCTTCGAACTGAACGGTTTTAAAGCCCATGCCTGTCCAACCTTGCTCAAGGCATTCCTTTACTGCCTCGAGACATTCTTCAATCTCAAACTTTGGTTTCAATACTTGAATTGACATAATCTTGGATTTAATTTTAATTGGTAACGTCCTATTATAGACGTTAGCTATAATCGAATTTAAAACATCTTATTTTGAATACTAAATAGATTATTTCCCAATACAATAATAGGTAAAGTCTATCTCTAGCAATTCCTTTTTATCATAAATATTCCGTCCATCTATCACGACAGCACTTTTCATTGTTTTTTTTATCACTCCCCAACTTGGCATACGGAACTCTTTCCATTCTGTAACCAACATTAAAGCATCCGAATCCAATACGGAATCATACATATCTATAGCATAAAAGACCTTCTCTCCGACTCGACGTCTACATTCATCCATCGCAATTGGATCATAAACTTTCACTGTCGCACCCGCGGCAAGCAACTTTTGAATCAATACCAGAGAAGGAGCCTCACGCATATCATCTGTTTCAGGTTTAAAAGCCAACCCCCATAAAGTGATTTGTTTACCTTGTATATCTCCATTGTAGTGTTTCAACAACTTCTCAAAAAGAATACTCTTTTGTCTTTCATTTACTTCTTCTACAGATTTCAAAACATACATAGAATAACCATTTTTCTCAGCTGTTTTAATCAAAGCTTTCACATCCTTCGGAAAACAAGAACCACCGTAACCGCAACCGGGATACAAGAACTTACTACCAATACGACTATCTGCTCCAATACCTTTACGAACCATATTCACATCTGCTCCTACTAGTTCACAAAGGTTGGCTATGTCATTCATAAAACTGATACGGGTAGCTAACATTGAGTTTGCAGCATATTTGATCATCTCGGCACTAGGAATATCCGTAAAAATCAACCGGTAATTATTCATCATAAAAGGTTTGTACAAACGCTCCATTATTTCTTTAGCTCTTTCAGATTCAATACCAACCACTATACGATCGGGTTTCATGAAATCATCAACAGCATCTCCTTCTTTCAAAAATTCAGGATTAGAAGCCACATCAAAATCAATCAGAACATTACGTTTGTCAAGTTCTTCTTGAATAACCGACTTTACTTTTTGAGCAGTACCAACAGGAACTGTGCTTTTAGTTACTACCAAAACGTACTTATTTATATTGCGACCTATAGTACGAGCCACTTCCAGTACATACTTCAAATCAGCACTACCATCCTCATCAGGAGGAGTACCTACTGCACTAAATATAACTTCTACTTCATCCAGGCATTCTTTCAAATCAGTAGCAAACTTTAAACGTCCAGCACTGTAATTACGATGCACCATGTCTTCCAAACCCGGTTCATAAATTGGGATGATACCTTTCTTCAGATTTTCTATTTTACACTTCTGAATATCTACACAAGTGACATCTATACCCATCTCTGAAAAACAACTACCAGTAACTAAACCTACATAACCGGTACCTACTATTGCTATTTTCATAACATCACGTTTACTTACAGTTATAATTGATAGAAAGAACGATACCAATCTATCGTATCCCGAACTCCTTCTATTATTGATTTATTGGGTTTAAATCCCAATTCTCTTTCCAAAGCTGTAGTATCTGCGTTTGTTTGATAAACATCCCCCGGTTGCATCGGAAAATAAATTTTATCAGCAGGATGTCCAATAGCTTTTTCTATGGCTTCAATAAAGTCCATTAATTTCACCGGATGAGAATTACCGATATTATATATTTTATATGGAGCTTTAGAAGAACTTGGTTCAGGATTCTGATCATTCCAATTCAAATTAGGTTCAGGGACATGATCTATCACCCGAAGAACTCCCTCAACAATATCATCAATATAAGTAAAATCACGCAGCATATCACCATTATTGAAAACCTTTATTGGGCGGTTATTCAGTATCGCACTAGCAAAAAGAAAAGGAGACATATCTGGACGCCCCCAAGGACCATAAACAGTAAAAAAGCGTAATCCCGTAGTAGGAATAGCATACAAATGACTATATGTGTGAGCCATAAGTTCATTAGACTTCTTTGTAGCAGCGTAAAGACTGACAGGATGTGCAACACTATCATTCTCTGAAAAAGGAACTTTTCCATTCAAACCATAAACACTACTCGAACTAGCATAAATCAAATGTTTCACTCTATAATGTCGACACCCCTCCAATACATTTAAAAAACCATCTATATTACTTTCCACATAAGCATACGGATTTTCGATGGAATATCTTACACCTGCCTGTGCAGCAAGATTCACAACCTTATCAAACCGCTCATTAGCAAAAAGCATTTGCATTGCCTGTTTATCTTCAAGATTCATACGGATAAATCGGAATTTTTCATAAACATTGCTTTCTACAAACAAATACCAATTTACAGCATTTCCTTCTATTCCTAAAGTAAGTAAACGACCATATTTTAAATTAATATCATAATAAGAATTGATATTATCTAACCCTACGACTTCATCTCCTCGAGAAAGCAAATACTTACAAACATAAGAGCCAATAAAGCCAGCAGCTCCTGTAACAAGAATTTTCATACATCCAATATTTCAAATCGTGAATTCCTAGAAATAAATTCCGGTACTATTCTCTTCATCAAAGCAACCGTATCCATTATTTCTACATTTCTAGCTAGAATTTCAAAATCAGCATATGATTCTAATATGTCATTATACTCATATCGACGAACTTTGGCTATTTTTATTTTTTTATTACTAGTAGGCAGAGTATTTTCTTCCGTACTCAAAAGTTCTTCATATAACTTTTCTCCTGGTCGTAAACCTGTATATTCAATCTTGATATCTTCATCTAGACGGTAGCCTGCTAATTCAATCATACGAGTAGCTAAATCTACAATCTTCACAGGCTCCCCCATCTCAAAGACAAAGATTTCATTCCCCTCTCCCATCATACCGGCTTCCATCACTAAACGACAAGCCTCCGGAATAGTCATAAAGTACCGAATAATATCTGGATGAGTAACAGTCACAGGACCACCATTCTCAATTTGTTCTTTAAAACGAGGAATCACAGAACCATTACTGCCTAAAACATTTCCAAAACGAGTTGTGATAAATTTTGTCTTTCCTTTGGCTTTTCCTTCTTTTATAGCAGTTCCCAAACTCTGAACATAGATTTCAGCAAGACGTTTGGAAGCTCCCATTACATTCGTGGGATTTACGGCCTTATCTGTTGAAATCATGATCATTTTCTCCGCCCCATACTCCACTGCCATATCTGCCACTTGACGAGAACCGATTACATTGACATAGACAGCTTCACAAGGATTTTCCTCCATTAAAGGTACATGTTTATAAGCCGCAGCATGGAATACTATTTGTGGATGATATTGCTCGAAAACCATGCGTACACGTTGTTTAACCCGCACGTCGCCAATAACAGGTATAAAATCAATATTAGGATAGTTTTTCTCAAATTCAAGGCGAACATTATGAAGGGGAGTTTCACCCGAATCAAATAGAATCAGTTTACGAACACCAATCTGAGCCAGTTGTCTACAAAGCTCGCTTCCAATACTTCCAGCTGCTCCTGTTACCAATATAATCTTATCACAATATTCGGAAGCTATCTCCTGCATATTGATCTTTATCTCTTCACGTCCCAGCAAATCTTCTATACGTATGGGCCGGACAAACTGATGGAAGAATCCGTTCACATCTGCTTCACTGATAGAAGGAGCAATCAACGTTTTCACTCCACTACTCTTACAGTATTCAAGCAATCTGTTTTCTTCTTCTCTTATTGATTCATAGCGCGCAAAAAGAATGCCCTGAATGTGATGTTTCTTTATTAAAAGATTAAAACTGACTTTGTCACTAAATGAATAAACTCGTGAATCTACAAGTATCCTGCGACTATTATCTGGACTATAAATACAAAATCCTGCTATTTTATAATGAGAACTATTGCGGAGACGAGTCTTAAGAGCCACACTTTTATCATCCGTTCCATAAATAAAAACTTTCATATCTGTTTTGCGGACAATGCCAATCAATGATTCATACACCACTATGACGATGATGCGAATGCCAATCAAAGATATCAAAGTTAACATCCCATCTGAAATTACAAATACTAAATTCTGACTACCAAACAATTTATCCTCTTTCAAAAAGAAAAAAACATAAATAGCCAAACATATCGCTTTAAACAGAACGCTACAAATAACCCGCCATAAATCCTTTATTTCTGAATAACGAATTGTATTCCGAAATGTATTAAATAATAGATCTCCAATTATACTTGCTCCCAAAGCCAGCGCGATCACTTGAATAAGTTGAATGATATCCCATCCCGTGCCTATTACATAGTGAATACCAATAAAGGTAAGTAACGTACATAAGCCGGCTATAACCGTATCTACTCCTAGAATTATCCAGCAGCTAAAAAAATTCCGGCTGGTATATTGAAGGAACTTTTCCAATGATTTTTTCATAATAATATATTTGTCTCCCCTTTAACCCCTATACAAGTTCTTTCCTTATCTTATCCAAATAATCTTTGCCAAATAGCAACCACCCGGCTGTAGCTACAACAGACAGAAATAAGAAAATGATTAAATACGATTTCTTTCCCATACCGGAAGGATATCGTGGAACGACTGCCGGTTCTACCACCGCAAATACGGGCTTTTCTTCTTGAACTTTCGCTCTTGCGACCTGTAACTGATTAGCTACCTGACTATATACCTGGTAGGCTAAGCTCATGTCATTTTGCAAACGTTCCTGCTCAGTACGAACACTCTGAAGAATCAGATTATCGTGTGTATCTACATAATCGGCATACTTTTTTTGGGCATCATAATATTCATCCTGACGCTCTTTAAATAACTTCTCCAAATAAACACAATCATCTTTAGCTTTTGAGGTACGATAACCTATGATGTATTCTTGTAATTTGCGAACAACTGAATCGGCTACTACTGCTGCTACTTTAGGTTCTTGTAAAGTTACTGAAACATTAGTAATAGCTGTTTTCTTATCCACATTAGCAATAATTTTCTTCTTAAGAGCATCTATCTTTTTGCTTTCTTTTTCAGTAAGTTGAATAGTTCCATGACTTGCTTCATTAGAATTATCATTTTCATCTGTAAATAGAGATTTCACACCATTAATTACCAATCCAGGTACACCTATTATATAATTCCACCAAGGAGAAGATTGACTGTCTAAATACGTTTCTAAAGTTAACATATCACCTTTATCAGTAGGAACATTCATATCCATAAGTTCTAAAAGAAAAGGAGTAGATGAAACAATATCTGATGAAAGAGAAGCATTTAATGCATCAGTACCATCTCCAATTGTTGCACCGTTTCCTAAAAATGAAGCTGCAAGTCCGGCAATCCCATTAGTGCCTTTAGAATTTCCCATTTCAGGTGACAAAGTCACTTTGACTGTATATTGTTTAGGAATACTAAATGCTACTATAATCCCCATAATCAATCCTATTCCGGCAGCTTTATATAACGTCTTACGAATACTTATTATCTTTCGTAGAATATCCATCAAATCGATTTCCATCTCATCATTTAATAATTTATCCTGTTTTGAAGAGATATTTCTATTTAGTTGTTGTTCCGACATAAAAGTAAAATCTATTATTTCTTTATAAGATTAGCAATGGAAGCAACCATTAAGCCCAAAGAACTAAAGGAAGTAGCATAACCTAAAATATTAGCAATGTTCCCTTTCTTCTTAGCCTTACTAGGAACGATAATCTCACAACCGGGCTCAATCTGTTTCTTACCACTACCCTTCACCTTAGTAACCTGACCATTCATGTAAACGATGAACTTCTTACTCTTCTTCGCATTATCTGAATAACCACCGGCCTGATTCAAATAGTAATCCACATCTTTTCCCTGCATATAAGAAACCGTATTCGGAACCATGACAGCACCATTGATAGTTACAGTATTAGTATTCTTAGGAATAGAGATCACATCACCTTCACGCAAAACAAGATCGGCATTACCTTTAGGGTTACTCAAGGCCTTCTCCAAATCAATCCCAACCGTAAAGGTATCTTCAACACGGATACCCAAAGAATCAATCATGGCCTCACCCAACTGTCTCTGCATTAAGCGGACGACATCGCTCATACGTTTCTTCTCACTGGCATTAGCCACACGAGTCAGTTTTGCACCACGCAGGTAAGCGTAACTGGTCGGACCACCGGCTTTATTCACCAGATCGGAAAGACGTTCCTCACGGCTGGTCATGGCGTAGTTTCCTCCGAAAAGGATTTCACCCTCAATGGCTACATTCTGCTGTACCTGGTAGCCGGGACTGCGACGGACATATACCTGATCATAAGGCTGAAGGATAAAACCGGGCTGGCCGTCTATTACGAAGCCATCCTTCAAAGAGAAGCTGTACATCTGGCCGATCGTATCATTATCCGCAGTACTGCGGGGATTCTTGATTCGTCTCGAGACATCAATCCGGACAGTAGAGGCAGCTTCGCGCAGACCACCGGCCTGAATGATCAGATCCTCAAGAGTCATATTATCCGCATAGGGATATGAATCGGGGTGCGCGACCTCACCATGAACTGTGACATTGCCCCGATCCTCCAAATCATGGATACTTGGAATGTAGAGGATGTCATTCTTCATTAAGGCAAGATTCGGGGAAGTACCGTCCATAATAGACCTGATATCTACGGGAACAACTTCACTGGTCAGGTCTTCACGCTGCCGATAGAGGACGGCACGATTCAGGAAAGCGTCACCGGTCAGACCCTGAGCCTCATTGACTAATTCGCGGATGGTATTCAGTTTGCCGCTGAGCTGGTAGATGCCGGGGCGGTACACCGCACCACGGATTTCCAATTTATTTGTGAAGCGGTTAAGGATGGCTTCGGCGGTTACGACATCACCGTTACGCATTTTGTAGATACTGTAATCCATGTCCTTGACCGTGTTGACTTCGTATTCCTCACCATTCTGACGGACAACACGCAATGAACGCGTGTAGGCATCGGCATCGAAGCCACCGGCATAGGTGATAAGGGTAGACAGCGATTCCCCCTTTTTCATTTCGAAACGCATAGGACGTTTTACCTTGCCGCTGATCTTTACCAATACATCATAAGCAGGAACAATCACGACATCACCTTCCTGCAGGCGGATGTCGTCCTGCGTATTGCCTTTCATGATGAATTCGTAGACGTCAATGGTGGCGATGTTCTTTCCGTTTCGTACCAGCTGCACATTCCGGAGGCTACCGATATCACTCACGCCGCCTGCGCGGTAAAGCGCATGGAAGACCGTAGAGAAGGAAGACAAGGCGTAGGTACCCGGCTGCACTACTTCTCCCATCACATTGATCTGGATGGTACGGATATTACCAAGTGTCAGACGAATGTCCGAAGTGGGGTCGGTAGTATTGTTTAAACCGTTATATATCTTATTCAATGCCGCTTTCAGATAGTCATTGGCGGCAGAAACCGTCATACCGCTGAGGTTGACAGGACCGATCTTCGAAATATTGATGGTACCTTCCGGAGAGATCTGCTGGCGGATGGTGTTCTGACTGGCACCCCAGATATCAATGATTACTTCATCACCGGGACCTAGACGGTAATTGGAGGGAGTGGCCAGATTGACACTGGGTTCAAATGTCAGGTTGCGGGTATTGAAGATGTTGCGTCCGAAGACCTGATCACCACGGGCAAGGTCCTGAGTGGTGGGATGGTCCTCCAGCATGTCGGAAGTATTTTCCTTTGTTTCTTCACGCAGGCGGGATTCATTGATGTCCGTACCCGTTGATTTCGAGGTATTTACATTGTTCTGCTGCTCGTACAGCTGCTTCACACGCATTGCCTGTTCCTTGGTTACACCCTTACGGGCCAGTTCGGAAGCGAGCTGCTTCTGTTCCTTACCTTGCCGGATACCGTCCTTTACATATTCCAGTACTTGTGAGTCACTCATGGACTGAGCCATAAGCGAGCCACTTCCCAGCATCAAACAAAAGAGTAGAATGCTAAAAAGTTTTTGCATTTTCATTGACAAATAAAAAAGTTTCAGTTGATTTCGCACAGCTCCTGCATCTCGTGACAAACGGCAGATAACTGTTGCTTAAGAAGAGAAGGGGGAAGAACATCGAGAAGAGACAGAGAACGGGTCAAAACAGCCTGTTTTCTTTCTTCGTCTTCCGGATTGGCGTACATCGACACATTATATCCCATTAGGATTGCCAAACACAGGGTAGCATCCTGCTCCGGTGTCTTCCCCCGTTGGGAATATAGATCTATGATTTTTTCGTGAATTGCTTGATGTAATTCTGAAAGGTCATCAGCGTATATATACCCATTTTCATCGCTGATATGAAGTAGACGATCCGACAGCTTTTGCAGATCATCTATGTTTTCTTGCAGTAAAAAATTCACCATACCCCTTTTGTTCACTTAATGCTTGTTTCACTTATTTAAACCCTTATTTTTCCAGCGGTTCCACACACCCTACTGGTATATCTACAAAAGCACATCCCAGCATAGTAAGCCGGACTGCGACTTTCGATTTCCCATTTACAGTAACCAATTCTCCTTGAAGTCCGGATAGTGGTCCTTTGATAACCTTAATTTTTTCTCCTGGTGACAAGGGAGACGTACTCATATTAATCGTCTCGTCAGAATAGTCTAGCATGAACTTAAAGCGGTGCATCTGTTCATCGGGAATGACAGCAGGAGTACTCTCTCCACGCAACACCATATATCGGCTGATAGAACCCAATGTTAAAACTTCTTTCTGCTCATAAAGATCGACATGCACAAATATCATCATCGGAAGAAGAACACGCTCGACTACCTTTCGACGATCACTCCATTGATGCACTTCTTGCTGAACAGGAAGGAAATTTTCAATCCCCATTTTAGATAGCCGCTCACTCGTTTTCTTCTCATGAGAAACACGTACTAAAGCCACTAACCAACGTTTAGGGTGCGCTACGCTCCTGCCAGTCACATCTGCCGGCAGAACTTCTTGTATGCTTTTTTTGCTATAAATCATCTATTTACCCCACACTTATCCGTTACCTATTACGCAACGAATCAAATAACGGCACAAAGATGGGTATATTTATGAAAACAAACAAATAAATTTAATATAAGTTTCGATTTGCGCCTAAAATATAGATAACTCTAGTTTAATTTTGCAATTCCCAAACTTGCTACTTCTAATTTTCGCCTTTCAAAAAACTCTTTCTGCAACTCTACTATTTTCCACTTATAAACAAGAAAAACGAAGACAGGATTACTAAAAACATGAAAATACAACAAGAGTATGCACGACATAGATACTATATTTTAAATTTACTCACTGAACAAAGTCGATTTCAGGCTTTTTATGGGTCAAAAAGTAAAAAAGTAACCATTTGGAGAAAAAAAATGAAGAACGGATGCAGTATTTCACAAATTACTGCATTTAACTTATAAACAAGACAAAAAAGAATCAAACCTATATATCATATTAAGACCTGAAACCTGAACTTGACAAGTGGGGAGAAATTAGAGAGAGAGAGTATTTTACAACGTCCCCAAAAACGAAGAGAGGTTGTGTCAAAATGCTGGCACAACTTTTTTTTATGCGCAAAGCCCAGACTT
>OLNQ01000526.1_pt1 | contig 41364 bp, 26 predicted proteins | sample 1672821 | NCBI WGS metagenome assembly OLNQ01 (sample SAMEA3136727, study PRJEB25190) | human gut metagenome | biome: human gut; feature: human-associated habitat; material: faeces | place: Austria | collected 2013 | reverse complement strand
TGCTGAAAGTACTTGGCTGGACACGGCCCGGGAGGATAAGTCGCTGCCGGATTCCTATTAGCCCTTGATTCGCGAGAGTCAAGGGTATTTTCTTGTCGTTGGGGGGAAAAGAGAAAATCCCCCGCGCGAACGATTGGGCGCAGGGGATGCGGCTGCCTTTTCCTATGATATTGGTCTTTTCCGCGGGTTCCAGAGGGCAATGGAAACAGACGAAGTCTGCGGTCGCCCTCTGGACTCCTTCGCCTTCGCCTCCCATGTTACAATGGGAAAGAAGAGGCTTGGGGAACGGATGACAGATCAGCACGCGGGCATAGTGTGCAGTTGTCACCAACCCAATCGCGCGGAAGGGTCAAGGGAGGGGACTTCGTCCCGTTTCATTCTCCCTTGCAGGGTGCAGGGACAGCGTCCCTGCTGGGGTCAAGGGGCAAAGCACCTTGGGTCTTCCAACGCCCTTGTCACCCGAACGGCGGCGGGGGAAATAGCGGCAAATCCGGACAAGTCGGCGCAGGGCTGCCGCACGCTTCCCATCGCGTCATGTAGGCTTCGACAAGCAGTTCAATCGTGCAATCAAACACAGGGGGACGGCAGCCATCCGCACACACAGGCGCGCCGCCGTCAATCAGCCGAACGCACGGAAGCACCATCATCTGGTTGCGCCAGCATTCCGCCTGCACACAGCGAATCGGCAGCGCAACATCCGTCGTCAGCACACTTTCGCCGCGCAAAACCTGCCCGCACTCCGCCTGCACTTGGCAAACAACCGGAATATTCACCCGCAGAAGGCACGGCGCGGGTCGAGACGGTCGGCATCCGCGGCAGCCGCACGGGCGCGGTTCTTGGTACGGCGCAATCTCCCAATCCGCGTCACCGCACGCCGTAACGCCGACGAGCTGCAGCCGCCCGTTCGCATCCTCCGGCAAACCGCCGACGTACAGCGCCACACACGCGCGGCGCTGCCACTCCCGCCCGCTGGCGAGGATTCGCGGCAATAAAACGCCCTTCTGCATCGGCGGACAAGACGGGCAAGCGGGGGTCGGCGGGCAAGGCGGTCTGGACGGGCAAGGCACTTGCGGCGGCATGGGACGGCAGCAATTCGGACGCTGATTCATGGCGATTCCTCCCATCGTGTGAGCTGTTCACTCCCAGCATATGCGCGGCGGGAAAATCGGGCACAAAAAAACCCGGCACGAAGCCGGGAATTTTGCGATTAGTTCAGGGATTCGGTCTCGTTCTCGATGGTCACATCTTCCACCGAGTGAATCGCCCAGCGCGCAACAACCATCGTCTGGTCGCCCTTGCCGACGCTCAGGGTGATGGTGTCGTCCTTGATGCTCTCGATGGTGGCGTAGATGCCGCCGATGGTGCACACGCGGTCGCCCTTCTTCAGGGACGCGAGCATGTCCTGCTCCTTCTTGCGGCGCTTCTTCTCGGGGCGAATCATCATGAAGTACATCAGGACGAAAACCAGCAGCAGCGGCAGAAGGCTGAAGAGAATACCGACAATGCCGCCAGCGGCAGAATCAGTGGTGACGGCGGCAGGGTCGGCCGCACCGGTGGTGGTGGTGGTTTCCGCGACGGCGGTGGCGATGCCCAAAAGCTTGGTCAGAAATTCCATGCGAATTAGCTCCTTTCGGTAATCCGGAATACTCTATCTATTGTAGCATATTTTTTCGCGCTTCACAAGAGGGGAAAACGGCCTTTTGCGCCATTCACAGAAATTTTGCATGACGGCATCAAGCATTTTTCCGCGAAGCTGCGCTTTCAGGCGCAAATTTGCATCTTTCAGGCACGGAATTGTAAAACTTGCGCATATTCGCTTGCAACAGGTGTTTTTTTTGATATAATGGTAATGGAATGCCGGAAAGCGCACAAACGAATGTCAAGGAGGCTGACGAATGAAGAAGCTGCTTGCGATTCTGCTGACGCTGGCGATGCTGGTGCCGATGGGCGGAGTGGCGGAGGAGACGGCGCCCGGCGCGACGAAGACGACGATTCGGGTGACGACCGCCGATGCACGGGCGCTGTCCGGCATGGATTTGAACGCGAATGTGCTGACGGCGATTCAGGACGCACTGGACGTGCTGAGCATCGAGCTTTATGCGGCGGATGATGCGTCGATGATGCGGCTCACGCTGCAGAAGAACGACGTGCTCGCGCAGGGGTCGATGGGGAAAATGTCGGGATTCCAGATGACGCTGCATGACGTGCCCGTACTGGGGGCTGCGCTGGAAATGAACGGCGACGACCTCTACATCGGCACTTCGGTTTCTGGCAATACGGTGTACCTGAATGTCGCCGAGGATTTGCCGCGCGCGATTACGGCATTCTGCCAGCTGATGAATGTGGACTTGGGCGAATTGCCCGTCGCGGCTGCGAATCAGTCGATGCAGCAGGGCTATCGCCGGATGCAGCACCTGCTGCCCGCGCTTGCGCAGACCCCGCCGGAGCTGCTGGAAAGCATCGGCAGCAGCATCGACTGGACGAGAATGGTCGCGCGCATCAACGAAAGTCTGCCGGAAACGGCGCGGGAAACCGTGACGAATCAGCCGGACGACTGCGACCCGGCGGTGACGGTGCTGTCCTTCGCGCTGACGAAAGAGCAGCTTATCGCCATTTGCCGCGCGGTGCTTGGCGAAACGCTGATGGGGCTGGACAACCTGTTCTTCGGCGATGAGGTGCTGGGCGGTTTGACGGACATTTTCTGCGCGCAGCTGGTGGAATCCGCGATGGATGGCGACGTGCCGGTGATGGCGTATCTGGACGCGGACGGCGGCATTGTCAAGCTGATAATCACGGGAGGCGCAGAAGAAACGGGGATTCTGACCCGCAGGACGAGCGACGAGGGCGTTCTGTATCACCTTTCGATGGAAACCACGACCGAGAGCACCGCATGGGAAATTCTGCTGAATGCGGATGGCGTGGATGTGTCCTACGCGGTAGACCCCAAAGCAGACCCCGAACGCCCGAACTTGGTGCAAAGCAAGGAGCGAATGACGTTCCGACTGACGAACACGGCGACGGAAAACGGCGCGACCATGCTGATGGAAGTGCACGACACTGAGCAGCTTTGCAGCGGCGGAACAAACTGGCGGGACGAAGAGCAGACGGACTTCACGTTCCGCTTCGATGACCTGTGCATCGACGGGCAGCAGGAACAGCACACGGAAATGACGCTCGCGAAGCAGGGGCAGAGCATCCTGACGATTGTCGCGGAGACGCATCCGTGCGAGGCGGAGCCGCTGTTGTCCGAAAGCGACGAAATCTACGACCTTGGCGAAATGAGCGACGAGCGCTTGACCGCGTTCATGCAGGCTTATATGACGGGGATGGTACTGAGCGTGTCGAACGCAATGTCCCTGCTGCCGGACAGCGTGCGCAGTCTCTTTTCAGGGCTGATGACGCTGGAATAAACGACCAAAGGAGAAAATACACCATGAAGAAGCTGCTTGCGATTCTGCTGACGCTGGCGCTGATGCTGCCGCTGTGCGGACTGGCGGAGGAAAACGCGCCCCAAGCGACGCTGACGACCATCACCTTCCGCGATTTCAACGGGCGGGCGCTCGTGCCGGAAATGGAGGAAGCGGCGGAAACCGCGTATCGGGATTTGCTGGATGCCCTGCGCGTGGAGGTCTATCGGCAGGGGTTCACCTCGTGTGAGCTGTTTCTGAATAACCAGTCCATTGTGGATTACGGCGTGCAGACTCGCGGCGCGGATGTCTACATCAGCGGTGATGTGCTGGGCGGCACGGTGTACCTGAATCTCGACGAGGACATGCGGCATATCGCGGAAATCCTGCATCAGTGGAATGCGTCCCAGAGCATATATGCGGATGCCGGGACTGAGCTGTCTGCCAAGGAAGTCAGCGAATCCATTGCGCAAAAGTATGAGAACGTGGGCGCACTGCTGGCGAAAATCACGAAAAATCCGCTGATAACGGGCGAAATGCAGCCGGAGGACGTTGCCAATGGCTTGTTCGAGGCGGACTGGCAGCAGGCTGCTACGCGCTTGAACAAGATTTTGAAGGTTACGCGGGTGGAAAGTGTCTCGAATCCACCCGAAGGATGCGAATCGGCGAAGAACATTCTGTACTTCCCCCTCAGCAATGAGCAGCTGATGGAGGTGCTGTGCATTCTGCTGGATACGGTGGAAGAAACGCCCGCCGTCAAGGCGTATGTGGATTTGCTCAATACGTATCGGCAGCTGGTGGCGTTCGCGCAGGATCAGCCCGTCGAGGATACGGACTTGCAGACGTGGCTGCGTCAGCAGACGCTGCTGGTGGAAGATGCGCAGGTGGCGCAGTATGTGGATTCGTCGATGCGCCTGCTGCGGGTGGTGATCAGCTACAAGGTTGCGCCGACCCATACGCCGACGCTGGCGCAGGATACGCTGCTGAACGCAGCAATCACGGTGAATTTCCATCCGACGGGCGACGACGTGCGGCTGGATTGGCGGCTGGAAACAGCGGGCAAGGGCAAGAACGTTCAGATAAAGATGGAGGACGACGGCGGAATAGCGGTGCTGATTGCGTCGGATGACGGCAAACAGAGGCTGTACCGCTGCACCATTTCGTCGCTGACGAACGAAGAGAATCTCCTGCTGGAAATGCACCGCACGGTGGACGGGGAAGAAAAGGGCCTTAGCTGGAGCGCCAGCATGGACACCCAGATGGTGGATGGCGAAGTACGGCAGGACGTGGCTGTGCGGCTGTTGTGGCATAGCGAACACTTCCTGACGATTGCCGCCGAAACACGCCCGTGCAAACCGCGCCCCCTGCTGTCCGATGGCGACGTGCTGGACTTGGGCGAAATCAGCAGTGTGCGCTTCAAGGCGTACATGACGGGCGTGATGTTCACCGCCGGGCAGATTCTGCCGCGGTTCATGATGAATTTGCCGGACAGCACGCGCCAGTTCACCACCAGCGTGTCACAGCTGATTCGCGATAACGCAGAGTAAGTCAACCGAAAGCATCACTGCACCCGCAGTGTTCGCTATAAAGAAAAAGGGAAACCAAATAACAAGGAGGAAACCCCATGAAGAAACTGCTTGCGGTACTGCTCAGCATCATGATGCTGGCGATGCCCCTGACCTCGATGGCGGAAAACAGCGTGTGGGACAATGCCGCGCGTCAGGAAACCACCATCACCATCCACGACCTGAACGCTGACCTCGTGGCGGCGCTGGGCGGGGATGACACCACGATGGCCGCCATCAACGACCTGCTGGCGGCGCTGTCCCTGACCGGCTATCAGCAGGGCAACGAAGCTGGCTTTGACCTCAACCTGAGCGGCAAGAGCGTGCTGGGTATGGCTTCGCTGACGACTGCTGCGGAAGAAAACCAGCTGATGTATGTGTCCAGCGCGCTGCTGGGCGGCGTGATTGCTGTGAACAGCAAGGACATGGAAGCCATCAAGGAAAAAGCCCTCCGCGCGACGATGAAGATGTCCGGTCAGAGCGACGAGGAGATCGACAAGGCGATTGAAGAATCGAAGGAACAGCTGAGCGGCAATGCGGAATACACTGCCCTGATGGAAGCAGCGGCGAACCTGAGCAGCATGACGGAAGAGCAGCTCATGGAAGAACTGACGCAGGCGGACACCACGGCGTTCATGACCATGATGAACGAAATACTGTCCGGTGAAGAAATGGCAGAAGTGACCGAGCAGCCCGGCGACTGCGACGCGGCGAAGAGCTACGTCAAAGTCACCGTTCCGCCGGAAAAGATCGTCGAGATGACGAAAGCCCTGCTGGAAATGATCCACAGCGTTCCGAGCGTCGGTGCTTACATGGATGCGCTTTTTTCCGCTGCTGACACGAGCTGGGACGACCTGCTGAAAGAACTTGATGAAGCAGATCTCTATGCGGATGACATCGTTTACGAATACTGGATGACTGAAGCAGGCGAGCTGGTTCGCATGACGGCTTCGGTGAAGATCAACAACGGCGGCGAAGAACCCTTGCCGATCTCCTTCACGATGACCCGCAACACGGCGGACGGCGTGGCGACGTGGCTTGTGACCATCAAGAGCGCGGAAGATACCGCGGCGACGCTGACCTTCGCAGGCGACTTGGAGAACTTCACGGCGAACCTGACCGCCTATGCTGGCGAAGACCCCGTTGAAATCAACGTCAGCGGCAAGGGCGTCGGCACGGACAGCAGCGTTGTTGATGTGGAAATCAAGGAAACGGTGGACGGTGTCGAGCAGGGCTTCGGCGTTGTGGTGACGACTTTTGCGACGATGGACGGCGAACAGGGCGTCCGCAAGGTGGATGTGCTGGTGCGCTTCATGGGTCTGGACGTTGTGACCATCACGGCGGAAACCCGCACCTGCGACGCGAAGGACGCGCTGGACGTGAGCAAGGCGCAGGATTTGGGCGCGATGACGGACAGCGAGTTCCAGACGTGGTTCGTCAAGGTGATGAACAACCTGCAGAACCTGCCCATGACCCTGCTGATGAGTCTGCCGGAGAGCATGCTGACCCTGCTGATGGGCGGCAGCAACTGATACTGTTTCCTGCATTTGGCTGTGCCATCTGCTTGCGCCTTTCCCGCGCTGGCGTTCGCGTCAGCCAGAACGAATCATTTGCGGTGCATCTCGGCGCATTCTCATTTGGAAATAGTATCCGGATGGGAGGCTGACTGAAAAAGTCAGCCTTCTTTTTCATTGCCGGAACATGCTGATTTTCGACCAGAAAAGCAATCAAATTGTAAAAATATGCGCGGAATGGTTGACAAGTCGGGCGGATTGCTTTACCATAGTACATGGATTATTCTGTGACTTTACTCCGCACGGCTTGCGGATGATTCAGATGGAGGAACAGGCAAGATGAGGATGCTTGGCAAGCGATTTCTGTCACTCCTGCTCACGCTGGGAATGCTGCTGATGCTGCTTCCCGCGGCTGCGGCATCGGAGCTGACGATGCTGCAAGTGGATTTTCTGGGCATGTATGCCACAAGCGCGGGAACGTATGAATCCCGGAAATTCACGGGCGATTTTACCGTCATGCAGAACGGGGAGGCGGTCGGCACGATTCGCCTGACCGACTTCGGCAGCGACCCGATTTCCGTCCCCGGCACGGGCAATGTGCAGCTTGTCCCGGTGGCGGAAACGATGCCGGAGGACGCCATCATGGCGGCGAGCTACACCGTGTCAATTGTCGATGGACGGCTGAACAAAGCAGTCATCGCGGTGCTGACGGACACGGGTCTGTTCACCGTGCATACGGAGAGCAGCTCCTCTTTTGACCTGATTAACGAGCGCGGCGAGACGATTCTCTCCTTCGACACCGACAGCCGGGGCGACTATGCCCTGCCGGCGGCGATTCATACGGGGCTGTATACCCTGCGCATGACGAAGGCTTCGCTGGCCATTGAAAGCTGGCGCGACAAGATTATCAACATCGAGCGCTACACGGGTGCGGATTCCGTGACGAAGGTGAACGCTTCCTATTACTATGTGCCGCCGACGATGGCGCCGACCGCCACGCCTGAACCCACGCCTACGCCGACGCCCACCCCGACACCTACACCGACGGCAACGCCTACGCCAACGGCAACGGCAACACCTACGCCGACCCCGACGGCGACCCCGACCTTAGCGCCGACGGAAGCGCCGACCGAAAATCCGACCGAGAATCCGACGGAGGAACCCACGGAAGAGCCGACGCCAACCCCGACGGCGACCCCCACCCCGAGCCCGACGCCCACGCCGAGCCCGACGCCTACGCCTACGCCGACCCCCACCCCTGAACCAGTGGACGGCACGCTGACGATGCTCATGCGCGGCGTGAACGCGGCAGTGGCGTACCAGATTGTCAGCGAGGACGGCAAAACGACCCGCACGGGCTACCTGACTGATGGCGAGACGGTGGAGGAAGCCGACCTCTTCCACGGGACATACGCCGTCACGGTGACGCTGCCGGAAGGCACGCTGCTGACGGGTGTGAACGGCTGGCCGAACCTGCAGAAGGGTCAGGCACAGTGGCTGGTGAACATTCAGGCGATGCAGACCAGCCGCTATGAACTGGATCTGACGCTCAGCGGCGGCATGACCGGCAGCATCGACGACCTGTCTGCCCCGGCGGAAGTGACGATTTCCGGCCAGCGGATGAGCGAACAGATGACGGTCAGCGGCGCGTTTGCGCTGAACGACCTGTATCCTGATACTTATCAGATTACGGCAGCCCTGCCGCGCGGCTTGTATGACACCGAGGGCTGGACGCTCAGCACGACCGATACGGGCGTGACGGCAAGCATTCTGGTGGAAATCGGCGCGGGCGAAACCGTTGTGCTGCCGGCGCTGGCGAACCATGCCACCGGCGACGCTTCCGGCGTGGTGCTGGGGCTGGACGGTCAGCCGATGAGCGGCGTGCAGGTGCAGCTGGTCAATCAGGCGGGCGAAGTCGCGGCGGAAGCGGTGACGGATGAAAACGGCGCTTGGCAGGCTGAGTTCCTCGAATACGGGACGTACGTTGTCCGCTATGATGCGGGCGTGACCCTTGCCAACGGCGCGCTCGTCATTAGCGACGAACCCGCGACTGTGACCGCGAAGGCGGCGAATCCGGCGGCGCTGACCATCCACGCTTTCCGCGACAACGATAATAACGGTTCACGCGGGAAGTACGAGGAAGGCGTGTCCGGCGCGACGATGAGCCTCATCACCGAAGTCAACGGCGTGGAGGTTGTTGTGGCATCCGGCGAAACGGACAAGAACGGCGAAGTGTCGCTGGCTGTGCCGGCAGGGACGTACGTCCTGCGCAGCGAGCTGCCCGCGGGCTTCGGCCATGGTGCGCACGGCAAAAATGTCAGCGCGAACATGTCCATCATGGATGAAACGACCGAACAAGTGCAAAGCAGCGTGCCGCTGACCCTCGAAGCCGGTTCTGTGACCGACGTGGGCGTCGGCGTGATGACGATGGCGGCGCTGCAGGGTCTTGTATGGCTGGATGAAAACGACGACGGCGTGTATCAGGACGGTGAACCCGGTCAAGCGGGCATCAAAATCCGCGCCGTCGGCGTGAAAAACGGCTTGGTGTACGAAACCGAGAGCGGCGAGGACGGCAAATTCTACATCGGTCAAATGCGCTACGGCACATACAATGTCGAATACAGCCTGCCGGACGGCTTGGTGTTTGCGCGCTACAGCCAGACGGGCGGTAATCGCCGCTCCATCATCACCAGCGAATTCAAGCGCTCCGAAACGGATCAGGTGATTCTTGAACGCGGTGACTTGGAGGAAGTCCTCCTTGGCGTGATGAAGGGCTCTAACATCAACGGCATCTGCTTCCTGGATGAAAACAACAATGGCGTGTACGACGAGGGCGAAAAGACGCTGGAAGGCGTGAAGGTCGTCCTGTACCGTCAGGCCATCGGCAAGGAGCTGCTGAACACCGTCTCCGACGAGAACGGGCGCTTCACCTTCGCCAACATCCGCGGCAGCACGTTCCGCGTCAAAGCGACGATTCCGCAGGGCTATGTGTACACCATCGCGGGCGATGGCGAGTACGGCAACCTGTTCGCGCCCGGCACTGACCGCCGCGAGTACACGATTTCCGACGTGGTGCTGGAGAACGACAGCGAGATGACGATGGCCATCGGCGCGATTACTTACGGCAGCATCTCCGGCACGGTGTATCTGGATGACGACTTCTCCGGCAGCCGGATGGACGCGGAAAAGATGGTCAACAACTTCACCGTCACCCTGACGGATGAAAACGGCAATACCCGCACGGCGAAAACGAACCGCAGCGGCGTGTATACCTTCGATGACCTTGCGCCGGGGCAGTACACCGTGAGCGCGACCGCGAACCGCGGCTTGGCGTTCACACGCACGGGCGACGGCAATATCCTCCGCAACCTCTCCGGCGGCGCGGGCGAAAGCGAACCGGTGGCGCTGACAATGGGCGCGGATTTGACGGGTCTTGATATCGGCATGATTACCCCCGGCCATGTGTCCGGCGTGGTGTTTGCCGACAAGAACGACAATGGCCTGCGCGACGCGGACGAAGGCGGCTTGCTCGGCGCGGTGGTTCACCTGATGGACGAAACCGGTGACGTGGCGACCCGCACCATCGGCGCGGATGGCAGCTTCCTGTTTGACGCGGTGCTGCCCGGAACGTACCGCCTGCGCTACGAGCTGCCGGGCGACGGCGTGTTTGCTCCCCTGACGGACGGCGGCAACACCATCGCGCCGGATTCCGACGGCACGACGGATTCCTTTACCATCGGCGTGGGCGAAGAAGTCACCGCGCCCCTGTGCGGCGCACTGGCTTTGGGCGACATTGAAGGCATGGTGTTTGCCGATCACAACGGCAGCGGCGCACAGGATGCAAACGAAGCAGCGCTTGCCGGCGTGACGCTGATTCTGACCCCCTCCCGCGAGGATTTGACGGAGCAGACCGTCCTCACCGATGCGACGGGTGCGTACAGCTTCACCGGGCTGCGACCGGACACTTACACGCTGACCCTGCGCTTCCCGGAGGGCATGGTGCTCTCCAAGCTGGACGGCAATGTGACCCTGCCGCTGATGCACGGGCTGAACGAGCAGCAGGTGAACATCGAAATCGGGCTGGGCGAGGAATGGCTGAATCAGGCGCTTGGCGGCGTGATTCCGTCGAAGATGTCCGGTCAGGTTTGGGTGGATGAGAATGACAACGGGCGCATGGACGCGGGCGAAATCACCCCGGAAAACGAGACGCTGACCCTGCTGGATGAAACCGGCGCGGTGTTTGCGCAGGTGCAGACCGATGCGGAGGGGCGGTTCGCCATCGACGGCATTGCCCCCGGCGTGTACAGCCTTGCCTACGATCTCAAGGAAGGCACGCAGGCGGCGCGTCTGGGCGACAGCACCTTCACCACCGAGGGCAGTCAGCTCGTCATGACCGAGATTGAAATTAGCGAAAACAACAACTATACTGCTCCGATGCTGGGCTTGAAGATTGACACAAGCATCGGCGGCATGGTCTGGTGCGACAACGCGGGCGAGATTGCGCCCCTGTCCGGCGCGGAGGTTATCTTGCTGGACGAAAAGGGCAGCAAACTGCAAAACGCGACGACGGGCGAGGACGGTATCTACCGCTTTGACGGCTTGATGCCGGGCAACTACCGTCTGCGTGTGACGCTCCCGAACGGCTACGTCGTCGTAGAAAAGGACGACACGCGCCTCAAGGACGGGCAGAACATCAGCGTGATGACGACCTACACCGCCCGCGAGGGAGAGAGCGACCTGATTGCCCTGCGCATGAGCCAGCATCAGCTGGAACAGAATATTGGCGCGGTGCAGCCGGGCACGCTGGGCGACTTCTGCTGGCTTGACCTGAACGGCAACGGCCTGCAGGACGCGGGCGAACTCGGTCTGGGCGACATGCGCATCGAGCTGCGGCGAAACGACCAGCTCGTCGCGGAAACGACGACCGATGCGTACGGCTACTACACTTTCGAGAACCTGTATCCCGGCGTGTACACGCTCAAGCCCATCTACCCGGCGGAAGTTGTGCCGACGCGTATGCGCACGGATATTCCGCTGATTGCGTCGATTCTGGGCGAAAACGGCGAATCGAACCCGGTGCAGGTGACCTCCGCCAGTACGACCTACACGGCGGATTTGGGCTTCGTGCTGGTTGATGACGACGTGCTGCCGGCAAACTACGGCATCGGCGAAAAGCAGGACTGGACGAAGAAGTAAGGGACAATGCGGAATTGCGCATCCGCAGATGGCGGGGTGCTGCGGGGGCGAAAGCTCTCGCGGTGCCCCGTTTGTTGTGAAGGAGGAGGGAAGCAAAGTCCGCTTTTACGGAAAGAATCAACTGTTTGTTTTGGTGAAAATTGAAAAGTAAATAAAAGTTACTTCACTCGCATTTCCCGAATGAAAATGGAAGCTGCTTCATTCTGAAATCCCAAATCCGCGCGAATCAACCGTTTTCCTGCGCGAAAGCGTATTGCAAAAGCGGCTTGCATCTGGTACTATAAACGTTACCAGATGTGGCTGTTTAATATGGAAAGAAATCAGCCGAATCATGCTGGAAATGAAAGGACGGAAACAAATATGAAGAAACTCCTTGCTCTCCTGATGGCGCTCATGATGTGCTGCACTGCCTTTGCGTTCGCGGAGGAAGAAGCGGAAGTGCCGGCAGTTGAAATGAATGTCAGCTTCGAGGCGCAGACGGTTGCGCTGGGTGAAACGGGTCTGACGATGCAGATTCCGGCGGACTGGGCGGTTCAGGAAGTCCCCGCAGGCACGGAAAACGCCGAGAACATCCTGCTCTTCGCCGTCAACGCCGACCAGACGGTCAGCATTACGGCGCAGCTGTCCGCGATGAGCTTTGAAACGCTGCTGCAAGGCATTCAGGACGCGGGCGCGACGGAAGAAATGCTCGCTGAGCTGTATGTCAACGAAAACTATTGCCTGATGTACACCCCCGGCGACACCGTGCTGGCGCTGTATGCTTTCCTTGATGACGAGACGGTTCTCGCTGTGACGTTCCAGGTCGCCAGCAAGGAAGTGGGCGACGCGCTGGAAAACATGCCGCTGGAGATCTTCGGCAGCTTGGCGGCAGCGGAGTAATTCACTTCGTTACCACGATGCAGGACGAATGAGCGTCCTGCATTTTTTGTGCGCAAAAATGAACAGGGACTTGCAGAAAAACTTGATAAATGCAACAACTTGGACGAAAATATTCAAAATACACGAGAAAAACATAAAAAAAACACAGTTTGTGCAACAAAACACTTGATTTTCTCCATACAGTGTTGCATAATAAAGCATCGACACGGTGAAGCCGGTTGGTTTGGCGTGTCGATGAACAAGAAACGCAGGCAGACGCGGCAGCGCCCCTGCCGGGAAGGTGGAGCGGATGAATTCCAAGATGCTGTTTTATATCCTCAAGCGCGTGCTGCTGGCGCTGCTGACCATCTGGATTGTCATCACGGTGACGTTCTTCGTGATGCACTCGATTCCGGGTGGACCGTTCGCAAGTGAAAAGGCAATTTCCGCGGAAGCGCAGGCGGCGCTGGAGGCCAAGTACGGGCTGGACAAGCCACTGGGCGAACAGTATGTGACATATCTGCGCGACGTGGTGACGAAGCTGGACTTCGGGCCGAGCCTGAAGCAGCGCGGCCGTCAGGTCATCGACATTATTCTGGATGGCATGAAGACCTCCGCGAAGCTCGGTCTGATTGCGGCGTTCAGCGCGGCGATTGCCGGCATCGTCCTCGGCGCGCTGGCGGCGCTGCGGCGCAACACCGTGCTGGATAAGATTATCATGGTGATTACGACCGCGTTCGTGTCCATGCCGTCGTTCATTATGGGGTCATTCCTGCTGATAGTGTTCTCAGTCAAGTTAGGCTGGGTACCCGCGAACGGCGCGACGGCCGAAGGGCTGATCCTCCCGATTATCACCCTTGCGCTCTACCCGATGAGCTACATCACGCGCCTGACGCGCTCCTCCATGCTCGACGTGCTGGGGCAGGATTATATCCGCACCGCGCGCGCCAAGGGCGTTTCGGGCAAGAAAATTATCTTCGGTCACGCGCTGAAGAACTCGCTGATTCCGGTTATCACCTATTTCGGCCCGATGCTGGCGTTCATCGTCACCGGTTCGATGGTCGTCGAGCAGATTTTCGCCGTGCCGGGTATCGGCCGCCAGTTCGTATCCAGCATCACCAACCGCGACTACACCATGATTATGGGGACGACCATTTTCCTCGCCTCTTTAATCGTGATTATGAATCTGATCAGCGACCTGCTCTACAAGGTGGTTGATCCGCGCATTGATTACGAATAAGGAGGCCTCTGCATCATGATGATGAACAAGAAAAAGCCCTTTAGCCTGCATCTGGATGTGGATTCCTTCATGCCCGCGACGGCGGAGGAAAAGGAAGTCATCTCCCGGATGCGGCCGTCCTCGACCTTTTTCCGCGATGGCGTGAAGCGCCTGCTGAAGAACAAGGTCGCGACCATCAGCCTGATTCTGATTGTGCTGATTACGCTGTCCTCCATCATCATCCCGATGTTCTGGCCGTATTCGTATGACCAGATGCTGGGACAGACGAAGGGTCGCCCGATGGACAACAGCTACAACAACCTCGCGCCGTTCCAGTACGGCAAGACGGAACTGAAGAAAATCGACAAAGGGGAATCTGTTTTCCCGCACATCTTCGGCACGGATGCGCACGGACGCGACTACTTCATCCGCGTCGTCTACGGGACGCGCATTTCCCTCGCCGTCGGCTTCTTCGCCAGCATCATCGTGCTGGTGATTGGCATGATGATTGGCGCAGTCGCGGGATATTTCGGCGGCAGGGTGGACTTGTTCATCATGCGAATCGTCGATATTATCTACTCATTGCCAGATATGCTGGTTATCATCCTGCTGTCGGTCGTGCTGGGGCAGGTGCTGCATGTGGAAGGCACCATCTTAGAGAAAATCGGCTCGAACATCATCAGCATGTTCATCGTCTTTGGCCTGCTCTATTGGGTGGGCATGGCGCGCCTGATTCGCGGTCAGATTCTGTCCCTCCGTGAGCAGGAGTATGTGCTGTCGGCGCAGGCGACGGGCGCGAAGGCGCAGTGGATTATCCGCAAGCACCTTCTGCCGAACTGCATCAGCGTCGTGATCATTTCGACCGCGCTGCAAATTCCGAACGCGATTTTCACCGAAAGCTTCCTGTCCTTCCTGGGGCTGGGCGTCAACGCGCCGATGCCCTCGCTGGGTTCGCTGGCTTCTGACGCGCTCAACGGCATCTATTCCTACACCTATCGCTTGATTATCCCCGCCGTGGTCATCTGCCTCATCGTGCTGAGCCTGAACCTGTTCGGCGACGGCCTGCGCGACGCCTTTGACCCGAAGCTGAATGCGTGATGAAAGGAGCTGGACAAAATGGCATTGCTGGAAGTCAATGACCTGCATACATCCTTCTTCACCGACGCGGGCGAAGTCAAGGCGGTGGATGGCGTTTCGTTCCGCCTTGACCACGGCAAGGTGCTGGGCATCGTGGGCGAAAGCGGTTCGGGCAAGAGCGTCACGGCGTATTCCGTCATGCAGATTCTTGCGCCGACGGGCAAAATCGTCAGCGGCAGCGTGAAATTCGACGGGCAGGAGCTGGTCGGCGCGGACGAGAAGCTGCTGCGCTCCGTGCGCGGCAACCGCATCTCGATTATCTTCCAGGACCCGATGACGTCCCTGAACCCGACCTACACCATCGGTCGGCAGCTGATGGAAGCAATTCTGCTGCACACCGACCGCAACCGCCATCAGGCGCGCGAACGCGCGGTGGAGATGCTGAAGCTGGTCAACGTCAACGAGCCGGAAAAGCGCATGAAGCAGTACCCGTTCGAGTTGTCGGGCGGTATGCGGCAGCGCGTGATGATTGCCATGGCGCTGGCGTGCGAGCCGGACATCCTGATTGCCGACGAGCCGACGACCGCGCTGGACGTGACAATTCAGGCGCAGATTCTTGATTTGATGCGCGACCTGCAGAAGAAGATGGGCATGGCGATTATCATGATTACGCACGACTTGGGCGTTGTCGCCCAGATGTGCGACGAGGTCATCGTCATGTACGCCGGTTCTATCTGCGAACAGGGGACGGCGGATGAAATCTTCTACAACCCGCGCCACGAGTACACAAAGGGTCTGATGCGCTCCATCCCGACGGCGGAGAACAACGGACAGCGCCTGGAGCCGATTACCGGTACGCCGATTGACCTGCTGAACATGCCCAAAGGCTGCCCGTTCGCGCCCCGCTGCGAGGCGGCGATGAAGATTTGCCTGAAAGAGAAGCCGGTTCGGATGCTCATCAATGACGACCATATGGCAACCTGCTGGATGAACGTCAAGAAGGGCGTTGAGGACGGCAGCATCACGGAGGAAGGAGGAGTGCCCTGTGTCTGAAGCGCAGATGCACCAGCCGCTGCTGGAAGTCAAAGGACTGAAAGAATACTTTGACATCAACATGGGCTTCTTCCGCACCAAGCCGCTGAAGGCGGTCGATGATGTGTCCTTCACCATCAACAAGGGCGAAACGCTCGGTCTGGTGGGCGAATCCGGCTGCGGCAAGACGACCGTTGGGCGCACCATCCTCCAATTGTACAAGCCGACGGCGGGCGAAATCATTTACGATGGCAAGCCCGTCAAGACGAAAGCGGACTTGCAGAAATTCCGCACGAAGGCGACGATGGTGTTCCAAGATCCGTACTCCTCGCTGAACCCGCGCATGACCGTGTCGGACATCGTGGGCGAACCGTTGGATGTGCACCACCTGTATTCCTCCAAGAAGGAGCGGGAGGAGCGCATTTTGCAGCTGCTGGGCTATGTCGGGCTGAACAGCGAACATGCCTCGCGTTACGCGCACGAGTTTTCCGGCGGTCAGCGGCAGCGCATCGGCATTGCCCGCGCGCTGGCGGTGAATCCCGAATTCATCGTCTGCGACGAGCCGGTGTCGGCGCTGGACGTGTCGATTCAGGCGCAGGTCATCAACATGTTTGATGATTTGCAGGATCGGCTGGGGCTGACATACCTGTTCATTGCGCATGACCTGCTGGTTGTGCGGCACATTTCGGACAGAATCGCCGTGATGTATCTGGGCAAGATGGTGGAGCTGGCGTCGGCGGAGGAAATCTACAATCACCCGCTGCACCCGTACTCCAAGTCGCTTTTGTCCGCCGTTCCGCTGCCTGACCCGAAGGCTGCGCGCGCGAACAAGCGCATTGTCCTCTCCGGCGACATTCCAAGCCCCCTGAACGCGCCGTCGGGCTGTCCGTTCCGCACGCGCTGCCCCCACGCCACCGAAGCCTGCGCGCAGTCGATGCCGCCCTTCAACGAAGTCGAGAAGGGGCACTTCGTCGCCTGCCACCGGGTGAAGGAGTTAGGGTGAGGGGAAGCGCCAGAGGCTCTGCCTCTGGACTCCGGCAGGGCTCTGCCCTGCACCCGCGAAGGGTCTTCGACCCTCTCGACACCCTTTTCGCGATTGAGTTGGTGACACTGGCATAGTGTGCCCGCGTGTTTATCCGCGCAAAAAAATTGCTTCAAGGATGCGTCAACACGCATTTTTGATACAGACAGTCTACGAAAAGCAAGGCTGTCACAGAATATTAAGGGAGGTTTTTTCATGAAGAAGCTGACTGCTCTCCTGCTCGCCATCGCAATGATGGTGACCTGCACCCTGTGCGCTGTCGCCGAAGACGGCAAGACGTACATGGCTGTCTGCATCGCGTCCGAGCCTGATACGCTTGACCCGGCGCTGAACTCCGCTGTGGACGGCGCGACGATGGTCGCTCACCTGTTCGCAGGCCTGTCCACTTGGGCGCAGACCGACGACGGCAAGCTGGAAATCCTGCCGGACTGCGCGGTGGAACTGCCGGATCCGGTGGTCAATGACGACGGCACGGTGACGTACACCTACACGCTCGTTGACGGCCTGAAGTGGTCCGACGGCAAGGATCTGACCGCGAAGGACTTCGAGTTCGCGTGGAAGCGCGCTGCTTCCTCCGAGCTGGGCGCGGACTATGGCTACATGTTTGAAGTCATCAAGGGCTACACTACGGACGGCTCCGACCCCAAGGCGGAAAACCTCGCTGTGACCGCCGTGGACAACAAGACCCTGACCGTTACCCTGAACAACCCCGTTGCCTACTGGAACGAGCTGCTCGCCTTCCCGGCGTACATGCCCGTCCGTGAGGACGTCGTCGCCAACGAAGCGTGGGCGACCGATCCTTCCACCTACATCGGCAATGGCCCGTACACCATGACCGCGTGGGAACACAACAGCAAGATCACCCTGACCAAGAACCCCTACTATCATGCGGTGGACAAGGTCACGATGGACGAGCTGGACTTCTACCTCTCCGACGACGCGAACAACATGCTGGCGAACTTCCAGAAGGGCGACTGGCAGCTGATCGACGACGTTCCCACCTCTGAAATCGCTTCCCTGAAGGAACAGTATCCGACGGAATTCGTTATTGCCGGCCAGATTGGTACCTACTATGTCTGCTGGAACATCAACGAAGAAATCCTGCCCGCTGACGTGCTCGCGAACATGACCCCCGAAGAAGCGGAAGCGGCGCGCGCAGAAGTCCGTCGGGCGATTGGCCTGCTGTTCGACCGCAACTACATCGTTGAAGAAATCGGTCAGGCGGGTCAGGTGCCTGCGTCCAGCTTCGTTCCTATGGGCATGACCGATGCGGACGGCTCTGAGTTCTACAAGAACGCGGGCCATGTGGAAGGCATCACCGGCTACTACGACGTGACCGACGACGAAGACGTCTACATGGCGAACTTCGACAAGGCGGTTGAGACCCTGAAGAAGTACTACACCTACGACGAGGAGAACGGCGTCTTCACCAACTTCCCGTCCCTGACCTACCTCTACAACACCTCCGAAGCCCACAAGGCGATTGGCGAATACCTCCAGAGCGCGGTTTCTGCGGTCGGCATCACCATGAACCTGACCAACCAGGAATGGAACACCTTCCTGAACACCCGTAAGTCCGGCGACTACTCCATTGCCCGCAATGGCTGGATTGCCGACTACAACGACCCGATCTGCTTCCTCGACATGTGGGTGACCGGCTCCGGCAACAACGACGTGCAGTTCGGCAAGGGCGCGAATGCGGATCTGAAGATCTACAACCTCGACCTGACCCCCTACGGCTACGACGTGAAGGTGGAGAATGGCACTTGGGCGGAAACCTATGACGTGCTGATTTCTGCTATCAAGAGCTGCACCAACAGCACGAACCGTTATGCCATGATGCACATCGCGGAAGATATGCTGATGAATACCGGCTGCATCGTGCCGCTGTACTACTACACCGACATCTACATGCTCGACGACTCCGTGCAGGGCTTCTTCTCCAACCCGCTGGGCTACAAGTACTTCATGCACTGCACCATCGCCAAGTAATTCCATCCAAGTTTGGACAAATCCACGGGCGAATCGGCTTCAAAACCGGTTCGCCTTTTTTTCGCATGTTGGAAAGATGTACTTTGCCATCTTTGGCAACCGATATTTCCTGCCTTGGAAAGGTACATTCGGCGGAAAACATGCGTGAATTGACGGGAAACCTGCGTGAATGCAGGAATTTTCAGCAGGAAAAGGGCAGGGAAACGTCCAATTAATCCATTGAATGGCGGTGGCGAACAGCGCTTGCCAATGGTATACTGAAACCAGAAGGGCGATTTCTATGGGAAAAAAGCCCGCGGAAGCTATCAGCAAGGAGGAAGAAGCATGAAGCGAATCGCACGATGGAGCACCATTTTCCTGCTCTTATGCAGCATCATTTGGGCGGGTACAGCATCGGCGGCCATGATTGTGAACAACAACATGAGCGCGCTGAACACGCTGAACACCATCAACAACAACCAGACACCACAGGGCAAGGACTCGGCGCTGGAGCGGCTGGCGAAAGAAATCGGCGCTGGCATATGGGACAATACGGACTTGGATGACCCGGCGTTTCAGGAGAACATCAAGCAGTTTGGCATCACCGTGTTGAATAAGGACACGCAGCCGCCGGAAGCCTTCATCGGCGACGCGATTTTTGACCATCTGGGCGACACAGAGTTCAATGCGCCGGAAATGAACGGCAATCTGCTGGTTCTCGGCGGGCTGAACGCCAATCTGCCGTCCGGCAAAATCGACCGCCTGTATGTGCTGTCGGACGAGGACATTCGCCTGAACATCGGCGCGGCGGCAGAGGTTCAGGAACTGATTCTGGGCGCATCGGGGAATGTGTCGCTGAACGGCGAGGGCAATGTCCGCTCCACCATCGTGGTGGACAAGCCGATGAATCTCGATATCGGGATTGCGACGAACCTCGTGAACCTGACGGATGACCCGCTGCCGACGGGCGATATTGTGCTGAATCCGGGCAAGAACGCGCTTGTGCCAGGGCAGAAGCTGCATATGAGCAGCGAGCTGAAGGTGGAGAAGAAAATCAGCCTGACCGTGCGCTTCCGCCTTGTTGACCAGAGCGCCAAGGACATGCAGCTGGAAACGGCGGATTGGGACGGCGCGCTGCTGACCGAAGCGACGGTGCAGTACACGGGCGACAGCTGCCCGATGGGCGCGGTCAACATGATGGACAGCATCGAGGCGGCGTTTGCAGAGAAGTATCCGGATTTGCAGGAGCAGTATGTGCTGCTGCCGGAAATGCGCAGCGCAGACCCGTGGAGCAAGGTCTACCGCCTGAATGGCGGCGAAACCTGCTTTGCCGTGGCGGAAAATTATGTCTATCTCTCCCGCGAGGGCGATGTTGTGTTCCCGCTGACGGATGACAGCACGCTGGTAGCGGAATTCCCGGTGTACGTCTACCGCTATGGCGAGCAGGACGGGCGCATCACCTACCGCGTTCGCATCAGCGGCGCGCGCCCGGATTACTTCACGCCGAGTCTGACCCTGCGCAGCGGCGCCGTGGCGAGCTTCACCTTCGATAAGGAGCGCGGCGAGTGGGTGACGCAGTTCAAGCGCAGCGACTTCGGCGCGGACGAGCGTGCCCTCATTCACCTGACGGGACTGCGCGGCGAGGAGACGGCCGCATTCCTGTCCGTAACGGGGCGCGAAGAAAAGCGCATCGTTACGCTGACGTGGACGGCGGACACGCAGCGCGTGACCATCGACGCGCAGAACGTCCTCTGGGGCAGCGACATGCCGGCGGAGGGCAACGACCTGCTGTGCCGCGCGGGTGAGCAGGTGACGGTGCAAATCGCGCCCGCAGCGGGCTATCGCGGCATCCACGTTTTCCTGAGCGACCCGGCTGTTTCCCTGAGTATCAGCGAGGGGAACGACGCGGTTTCCTTCCTCATGCCCTACGCGCCACTGACCTTGACGCTGACGGCGGACAAGCTTTATACCGTCACGATGGACACGGCAGGCGGCGATCCGATCCGCCCCATCCAGTACACGGTGGAATCGGAAGCGTTCCAGCTGCCGATCCCGGTTCGCACGGGCTACATCTTCCTCGGCTGGACGGGCGAGGGCATCACCGAACCGCAGGAAACCATTGAAATCCCGCAGGGAAGCACGGGCGACCGCACTTACACCGCGAATTGGCAGGTGATTGAATACACCATCATTACGCTGCTGGAAGGGGGCAATGCGGGCTCGTCGCAAGTGTATTTCTACACGGTGGAGCAAACCGTAACGCTGCCGACCCCGACCCGCACGGGCTACACGTTCCTTGGCTGGACAGGCGAGGGCATCACGACGCCGCAGCCGAACGTGACCATCCCGAAGGGTTCGACGGGCGACAAGACGTATATCGAGAACTGGGAACTGACAGAATACAACATCACCATGGATTTGAACGGCGGCAGCGGTCAAGAAAAGGTGGTTTACACCATGACGGATGAGGATTTCGAGCTGCCGACCCCGACCCGCAACGGCTACGAGTTTGTCGGCTGGACGGGCGAGGGCATCACGACGCCGCAGACAAGCGTCAAAATTCCGAAGGGCTCGACGGGAAACAAGGCGTATACCGCAAACTGGCAGGTGATTGAATACACCATCACACTGGACACGAACGGCGGCCCAGTCGTGTCTCCGATAAAATACACCGTGGAGGATCTCTTCACCCTGCCTTACATTCTCCGTCCGGGCTACGAATTTGCCGGCTGGACCCTCGATGGCAGCGGTATGCTCCCTTTCACGCCGCTCATTATTTACCCTGGCACAACCGGCGACCTCCATTACAAGGCGGAGTGGCGTTTGGCGGAGTACACCATCACCATGGATTTGGACGGCGGCAGCGGTCAAGAAAAGGTGGTTTACACCATAACGGATGAGGATTTCGAGCTGCCAACCCCGACCCGCAACGGCTACGAGTTTGTCGGCTGGACGGGCGAGCGCATCACGACGCCGCAGACAAGCGTCAAAATTCCGAAGGGTTCGACGGGGAACAAGGCGTATACCGCAAACTGGAAGGTGATCAGATACACCATCACACTGGTCACGAACGGCGGCGCAGTCATAGCTTCGATACGCTACACCGTGGAGGATTCCGTCACCCTGCCCATCCCTCCCGACCGTCCGGGCTACGAATTTGCCGGCTGGGTTCTCGATGGCAGCGGTCAGTTCCCTTCAACGCCGATGATTATCCCCAAAGGCTCAACCGGCGACCGCATTTACAAGGCGGAGTGGCGTGTGGCGACGTACACCATTACCTACGTGAGCCACGGCAAAGCATATAATTGGGTTCAATACACCATCAACAACCAAGTTTATTTCGGGACACCGGAAGAAGACCCGTCCTACTACCTCCCGGGCTATACCTTTGTAGGTTGGAAAATCGACGGCGTAGAAGGAACGCCGCGCTCCTACATGCTGCCCAAGGGCTCGTATGGCAATCGAACGGCGACCATGCTTTGGGAGCCAATTCCGTAAGCGTAAACAAGGAGGGGCTGCGCATTGGACTACCTCAGCGTAAAGGAAATAGCGGAGCTGTGGGGTGTTTCCATCCGAATGGTCAATTACTACCTGAATACCGGGCGGATTCAGGGGGCAATCCGGAAATCGGGCGGGTGGCTGATTCCGGCGAATACGCCGCATCCGGCGGATTTGCGCAAGAGCGGGCAGCGCGGGCAGGAGAAAATCCCCCCGCGGATGGCCAAGTGCTATATGCCGCTGATTTCCCGCCCGTGCGACAACGGCTTCCAAAATCTCCTGCTGACCATGAACGACGAGGAGGAACGCGACATCGCCCGCGCCCTGCACCACTATTTCCGCGATGAGCACGAGGAAGCCCGCGAAATCAGCGAGAAATACCTGACGAGCAAGTGTCCCGAAATCCGCCTGTCCGCGCTGATTACCAACACGATGGCGATGCTGCAGACGGGGGATGCCGCCAAGTGCCGCCGGAATCTCGAAATGATTCAGCGGGACGGGCAGCGCGCAAACGATGATTCGTGGCGGCTGTACAGCAGCATTACCGACGCGCTCATCAGCGTGTTCTTCCACTCCGAGAAGCTCGACTTGACCCCTATCCGCCCCGCTATCGGTATTCTTCCGCCCGGAATGCAGTATTTCGCCATGTACGCCATCGCCCACGCGCTCTATATCCGGCGTGAATACGAACACGCGATGGGCATTGCCGAATCCGCCCTGCTGATGGCGGGCACGCGCTACCCAATTGACAGCATCTACCTCAACATCGTCCTGTGCATGATTTGCATGAGCCTGAAGCAGGATGAACGCGCGGAGCAGAAGTTCGATGCCGCGTGGAGCATCGCCAGCCGCGAGGGGTACATCCACCCGTTTGTGGAGCATCACGGCATTTTGCAGGGGCAGGTGGAGCGCGCGCTGCGCAAGCAGGATCCGGAAACGTACAACAAGATTGTGCAGTCGGTCTACCGCTTCAGCCGCGGGTGGATGAAAATTCACAACCCCGTGTCGACGCTGCAGGTGACCGACGCGCTCACACCCTACGAGTTTTCGATTGCCATGCTTGCCGCGAAGGGTCGCAGCAACAAGGAAATCGCCGCGCTGATGGGCATTTCCGTCAACACGGTGAAGTCGTACATGGAGAGCATCTTTGAGAAGCTGCAAATCTCCAGCCGGAATGAAATCGACGCGTATGTGAATCGGTAATATCAACAAAAGCACGCACTCCGAATGTGGAATGCGTGTTTTTGTATTCGGATTTTTCATTGCAGAAAAAATATGTGAAAATTGAGGAAAATGCTTGACAAATAGAAAAAAACGGATATGATACACACAAGGAGGTTGAGAAACATGGATTTTGCGTATTTTCTGATTGCTTTGGTTGCAATTGCAATCAACGTTGCATTTGCAATGTATGCGGGCGGCATTGCTGAGCAGAAAGGGTACAGCAAAGGGAACTGGATTGCCGTGTGCATTATCTTCGGCATCATCGGCTACATCCTCATTGCTGCCCTGCCTGATTTGGAACTGCGTGCAACATTGGAAAATATAGAGAAAAAACTTGCAAAAGATAAAAACGACAACTATCTGCCGCGAAGTAGCAGTAGCGATAGCAATAGAAATAGCAATAGCAGTAACAGTAACAGCACAATCAAATCGCTTTCGAAAATGACGCCGTTAGCACCGCTTTCAGATAGTATGGACTACTGGACATGCAAGTATTGCGGCTTAGACAACCCGAAGGAAGCGCGCTACTGCCAGCACTGCGGTGGATACAGGTGAATAAAAATCAGCCGCGACGAGCATATTCACTCGTCGCGGCTGTGTTTATCTATGCGCTTCCTTATTCTGATACATCCGCGCGTCCGCCCGCGCCAAGGACTCCGCCAAATCATCCGTCGACGGATTAAAATGCGAACAGCCCACCGATACCATCGGCAGAACCGGATTCTCCACCCGCGCCGCATCCATCAGGTGCTGGAAAATCTCCGTCATGGTGTTGTATTGTGCGTTCCGCCGCGTCAGGATCACGCAGAACTCGTCGCCGCCGATGCGGAAGCACGTCCCGTAATTCCCGTACGCGCGGCGGATGCAGCCGGCAATCGTCCGCAGGCAGGCGTCGCCCATCAAGTGCCCATGGCAGTCGTTGACGTCCTTGAAGCGGTCAACGTCGAACATCAGGATGGTAGCAGGCACGCGCAGGCGCGCCAGATAATGCTCGTAGCCCAAGCGGTTGACAAGCTGCGTCAGCCCGTCGGTTTGCAGCACCATGTCGCTGGAGAATTTCGACATCATCAGCGCACCGCAGCTGATGGTAATCCAGTCGATTTTGACCATCGGCAGGAACAGCTGCACCATCAGCCCTAACAGCACGAACAGCGTCGCGAGCATCAGCTGTGTGCCGCCGGTGTACTGATAGGCGCGGCAGGCGAACCAAATCTGCACGAGGAAGAACACCATGCTGCCCCCGTAGGCGAGCATGTAGAGCACGTAGAGCAACCCGTGGTGATAGAAATTCTGCGCATCGACATAGAATATCAGCCCTGTGAACGCCGAGAGCAGCACCAGCAGCGCGTGGAAGCCCGCAAGGCACAGCAGCCTGTGTACCACTTTCCGCGGGCAGGGATGGATAACGCAGCCCGCGAACAGACCGATTAGCGGCGCAAGCGAAAGTTCGATGGTCTTGACGGCGATATGCAGCGGAATCAGCGCGGGCGGCGTGCCATCCATCTGCACGCCCGACCACTCACACAGCGCGCAAATGGCGATGGTGGCGTACAGGCCGCCGCAGAGCAGGTTTCGGATCTTGGATTGGCTGATGTCGCCGCGCAGGGAGAAGAGCATAATCGCCATGGCGAAGACGCTGAGAGCAATATTTGCCGTGTATAATTCATTCATGCTGATTGTGGAGGCGGTTGACAAGCAATCGCGGCAGATAAGTCTGAAAAGGGCAAATTCCCCCTTCTTATAATAATGATACCACGAAAAAAAGAGGATGAAAAGTTGGTTACATGGGGAAAATTGCAAATGTGGCAGATTTCAACAAATGCGGGGAAATGGTTACATGGCAGGCTCCCATCTCCCCACAAGAAAAGGGACTGACCGAAGCCAGTCCCTTTGATGATTATTCGTATTCGCAAACGCTTGCCCAGCGGATGAGCAGGTCGCGCTCTTCGGGCTTGCCCTTGAGGGACTGGCTCGCGGCGACGATCGGAATCCACTGCTGGACGTACTGCTTGGCGGTGTCGCTCTTCTTGCAGAAGAGGGAGAGGTACTTCTCCGCCAGCACTTCCTTGCCTTCCAGGACGAAGAGCAGGTAGGTGCGGGCAACGTCAGCGGACGCGTTGCCCTGCGTGGCATGCGACCAGTCGAGGATGTACCACTGTCCGTCGGGCTTCAAGATAATGTTGGACGGGTTGAAGTCGCCGTGGCAGACCTTCTTGTGGACGTGCATACTCGCCAAGCGGGTGTGCAGCTCGTAGCGGGTGGTCGCGTCGAGGTCGGTGGCGGAAATCTTGCGCTGCATCTTCTCCGTCAGGCTGTTGAGCATCGGGCAGGTGCAGGCGTGAACCTTCATCTGAATGTCCACAAACAGGTTCAGGTACTCGTCTTCCTTTTCCGGATGTGCCGCCATCAGCGCCGCCAGCGTGTCGCCTTCAACGAACTCCGTCGTAATCGCCCATTGACCGTTCACCGTGTCAACAGCAAGGAGCTTCGGAATCGGCAGGCCCGTCTCTTCCACGCGCGCCGTGTTCAGCGCTTCGTTCAGAATGTCCGCCTTGCTGTACCCTTCGGCAAACACCTTGATGGCCTTGGCGCCGTCGCGGTAAATCTTCTTATTCTCCCGCTCGGCAATCACATGCGTCAAATCCATAGGGAAACCTCCTTCTATATGGTTCATGTTTATTGGGGGAGAGGCGCAAGGGCGCTGCCCTTGACCTGCCAAAGGATCTTCGACCCTCTGGACTCCCTTTTCGCGATTGAGTTGGTGACGCTATCACACAACGTCCGCGTGTTTATGCGAGGATTCGCGTCTGCGGACGCGACCAGAGGGCAATGGAAACAGTCGAAGTCTGCGGTCGCCCTCTGGACTGCTTCGTCCCCTCCTGCGCTTGTTGGTTGGTAAAGCGGCAGTGGAGAACGCAAAAGTCGATATTTGTCCTAAATATCTATTCGCCGCCCAAATGCGACATTCCTGCAAGCGGACAAAATTTTTTGTGCTCAAAAATGCCCGGCCCAGCAGAAGCATTCCTGCCAAGCCGGGGAGAATGGCGCATTACTCGCCGTAGTACGCCTTCAGATACATTTCCTTGATTTCGCTGATGAGCGGGTAGCGCGGGTTCGCGCCGGTGCACTGGTCGTCGAACGCCTGCTCGGACATTTCGTCCAGCGTCGCGAGGAACTTCTCCTCGTCCACACCGTAGTCGCGAATCGTATTCTTGATGCCGACGCGCTCCTTCAGGGCATGGATGTTGCGAATCAGGTTCTCCACCGTCTCGTCGTCATTCGCGCCCTTGAAGCCGAGGAATTCGCCGAATTCAGCGTAGCGGCGCTTCGTGTGCGGATAGGCGTACTGCGGGAAGGTGCCCATCTTCGTGGGAACTTCGGCGCTGTTGTAGCGGATGACCAGCTCAATCAGCAGCGCGTTGGCGATGCCATGCGGCAGGTGATGGAACGCACCCAGCTTGTGCGCCATGGAGTGGCAGACGCCGAGGAACGCGTTCGCGAACGCCATGCCAGCCATCGTGGCGGCGTTGCCCATCTTTTCGCGGGCAACCGGCTCGTTCTGACCGTTGTCGTAGCACGCGGGCAGATACTCGAAAATCAGCTGAGCCGCCTGCTTCGCCAGACCGTCGGTGAAGTCCGTCGCCAGCATGGAGGCGTAGGCTTCCAGCGCGTGGGTCAGCGCGTCGATACCGGAGGCGGAGGTCAAGCCCTTCGGCGCGGACATCATCATGTCAGCGTCCACAATCGCCATCTTCGGCAGCAGCTCGTAGTCCGCCAGCGGGTACTTCACGCCGGTGTCCTGATCGGTAATGACGGCGAACGGGGTGACTTCGGAGCCCGTGCCAGCAGAGGTCGGGATGGCGATGAAGTACGCCTTTTCACCCATCTTCGGGAAGGTGTACACGCGCTTGCGGATATCCATGAAGCGCATTGCCATGTCGAGGAAGTCCACTTCCGGATGCTCGTACATGACCCACATAATCTTGCCGGCGTCCATCGCGGAACCGCCGCCGATGGCGATAATGCAGTCCGGCTGGAAGGAGGTCATGGCCTTTGCGCCTTCCTTCGCGCAGGCGAGGGACGGGTCGGGCGCAACATCGTAGAACGTGGTGTGGACGATGCCCAGCTCATCCAGCTTGTCGGTAATCGCCTTGGTGAAGCCGGATTTGAACAGGAACGCGTCGGTGACGATGAAGCAGCGCTTCTTGCCCATAACTGCCTTGAGTTCATTCAGGGCGACAGGCAGGCAACCCTTCTTGAGGTAGACCTTTTCAGGCGCACGGAACCACAGCATATTCTCCCTCCGGATGGCAACAGTCTTGACGTTCAGCAGGTGCTTGACGCCGACGTTCTCAGAGACGGAGTTGCCGCCCCACGAGCCGCAGCCCAGCGTCAGCGACGGACGCAGCATGAAGTTGTACAGGTCGCCGATGCCGCCCTGAGAGGAAGGCGTGTTGACGAGAATACGGCAGGTCTTCATGCGCGCGGCGAAGCGGTCAATCAAATCCTTGCGGGTGACGGCGTTCAGGTAGATAGAAGAGGTGTGGCCGTAGCCGCCGTCAGCAATCAGGTGTTCCGCCTTGTCGAACGCATCGTCGATGTCCTTGGCGCGGTACATCGCCAGCACGGGAGAGAGCTTCTCATGCGCGAACTCTTCGGAAATATCCACGGATTCGACTTCACCAATCAGCACCTTGGCGGTTTCCGGCACGTCCACGCCCGCGAGCTTGGCAATGGTGTGCGCCTTCTGACCGACAATCTTGGCATTCAGCGCGCCGTTGATGATGATGGTCTTGCGCACCTTGTCCAGCTCTTCGCCTTCGAGGAAGTACGCGCCGCGCTTGGCGAACTCCGCCTTCACCGCGTCGTAGATGCTGTCCAGTACGATGGTGGACTGCTCGGACGCGCAGATCATGCCGTTGTCGAACGTCTTGGAGTGCAGGATGGAGTTGACGGCCACCTTCACGTCAGCGGATTCGTCGATAATCGCGGGTGTGTTGCCAGCGCCGACGCCCAGCGCAGGCTTGCCGGAGGAGTACGCCGCCTTGACCATGCCGGGGCCGCCGGTGGCAAGGATGATGTCGGCTTCCTTCATCGCCATGTTGGTCAGCTCCAGCGAGGGAACATCGACCCACGAGATGATGTCTTCGGGCGCGCCGGCAGCCACAGCGGCTTCCAGCACAACCTTCGCGGCGGCGATGGTGGACTTCTTCGCGCGCGGATGGGGAGAGATGATGATGCCGTTGCGGGTCTTGAGGCAAATCAGCGTCTTGAAAATGGCGGTAGACGTGGGGTTGGTGGTCGGGATGACCGCCGCGACAACGCCGATAGGTTCTGCAACCTTCATCATGCCGAATGCTTCGTCGCGCTCCAGCACGCCGACGGTCTGCGTGTCCTTGTAGGCGTTGTAGATGTATTCAGCGGCGTAGTGGTTCTTGATGACCTTATCTTCCACCACGCCCATGCCGGTTTCTTCCACCGCCATCTTCGCCAGCGGGATGCGCATGTTGTTCGCGGCGAGGGCAGCTGCCTTGAAAATCTTGTCCACCTGCTCCTGCGTGTAGGTCGCATAGACCTTCTGTGCCGCGCGGACGCGGGCGAGGGCCGCCTCGAAGCTCTCCACGTTATCGACGATCGGATACTCTTTCGCCATGATACTCTCTCCTTATGCTTCATCCGTCCTGCGGGGATGCGCCCGCGAACGGGGAATGTCGGTGTTTGTCGGGGTGACGAGAACAGTGTATCAGATTGTTAAGCTCTTGTCAAGTGGCTGACACGATTTTAACGATATTTTTTTCACAATTTAATACGTTTTCGGAACGGGATGAATGGAATGGCGGATAGATGGGCGAAGGGGACAAATGCAAAAAGCGCTGTACAGTAAAAAAACAGCGGATGAATGTCGAATTTGCTGTTCTTGCTTGAAAATGAGGAGAAGATGCGGTATAATGGGGTGGAAAAGCAAAGGAAGGGGAGGGGACGCGCGTGAAAAGGAGTAGCACAGATACTTGTTGCCTCACGTTGCCTCTTAAATTGGAAAAGTGGCAGTCCGACCGCCTTGAAAAACGCTTTGAAATTGGTAGACAAATCTATAATACGATAGTTCATGCGGAGTTGAAGAAACTGCGCAAACTCGAAAGAACGCAGCAATATCAAGAAATTGAACAGAAGCTGGAAAACGCGAAGCAAGAAGAAACAAAAGAACTTTGGAAAAAGAAACGACAATTGCTGGATCAAAATGGACTTAGCGAAAACCACTTTAAGGCGGATATGAAATATTATTATCCGCATTTCAAGGATAACATTGCTTCAAGCGTGGCAGTTCATGGAATTGCGTCACAAGCTTGGACGGCGTTTGAAAAAGTGCTGCTTTCAAAAGATGGAAAGATGGTGCATTTTAAGAAAAAGGGAGAATTATCCTCGCTGAGAGGTTATTCACAGGCGGGAAAGAGTGGTGGCATCGAAATAATTTTTCGCGGTAGTTACGTCGAATGGAAAGGGCTGAAACTTCCGCTGCAACTGTCACCCAACAACGAGTATGAAACAGAAATGCTCAGCAAGCGCGTGAAATACGTCCGTATTCTACGCAAAGAAGGCAAAACGAAGACGCATTGGTACGCACAGCTTGCTTTGGAAGGAAAACCGGCGGTGAAGCGTGATTCGATAAGCGGTGCGCCGAAGCATCCCGTCGGGCATGGTGTCGTCGGCATCGACATTGGCACGCGAACGCTGGCATACTCGACCGATAGCGAGGTTAACCTGCTGGAATTGGCTGACCGCGTGCAGAATATAGAGCAAGAAAAGCGGCGCTTGCAGCGCAAGATGGACAGAAGCCGACGCGCAACAAATCCGGAAAATTACAATCCGGATGGAACATTTAAGCGCGGCGTGAAGCTGACGCGGAACAAGTCCAAGCGATACAGACGGATTCAGCACCAGCTGGCAATGATTCAGCATCATCAGGCGGACATCCGAAAACAGCAGCATAACGAATTGGCAAATTATCTGCTGACGCTGGGTGATTGCTTCTTTGTGGAGAACATGAGTTACTGCGATTTGGTCCACAGAGCAAATAAAACGGAGATTTCCGAAAAGACTGGACGATATAAACGCAAAAAGCGGTTCGGAAAATCCATTGCAAACAAAGCACCTGCTATGCTGATTACGATGCTGAAACAGAAATGCCAGTCGCGCGGGCTGAAAGGGGTGAAAGAAGTTGATACGCATGTGCGCGCCAGCCAGTACAACCACCAGACAGACACCTGCATCGAAAAGGCACTTGAAAACCGCTGGAACGTTATGCCGGACGGCGAACGCATACAGCGCGATTTGTACTCGGCGTTTCTACTTCAGCATTGCAAGCAGGGATTGCCGGAATATAATAGGAAGGAATTAAAGAAAGAATTTGGTGAAGAACTTTACAGAGTATTTGACCGCGAGGCACTTCAACGTGACTATCCTCAATTTGTTGCGTATCATCACATGACGATTCAGCGGCTTTCAGAACTTCCGCATACGATTCCCAGCATGGGCATCAGGCGAATCATCAGCTAACATGAAAATCCGGTGCGGTTCGCACCAACAAAACCGGTCGATTGTCCGTCCGGGGCTGTCGCTAATGGCAACAAAGGTTGCCTTGACAGCAGAAGAGTTTCGGGAAAATAGTCAGCGCAGCATTGATTTGTTCAATACTGAAAAGCTATCTACCAACTCAACACACGTTCGAAAAAAGTGTATATTGCAATTCTGTGCATTTCTGCCGTTGCAATCTGCACGGAGCGTGTGGAGGCAAAGCTTGTACCCCGGCGACGTGGAGAAAGTGCCGCAGGTTGCAATCTGCACGGAGCGTGTGGAGGCAAAGGAACCAGCATCTCACGGCGGGAGAAAAAGGAAAAGTTGCAATCTGCACGGAGCGTGTGGAGGCAAAGCAAGGCAAGGCGACCCGCAAAGGGGTCAAGGGGGCGTTGCAATCTGCACGGAGCGTGTGAAGGCAAAGTACTCGCATTACGCCTATTCCCCCTTAACTTAGGTTGCAATCTGCACGGGATGTGTGGAAAGTATTGCAGTATCCCTCTACGAAAAATCCGAGAAAATTTATGCAGACCTATTGCATTTTTATTCATCTTGGTGTATAATCCATCTTGTCCGGCAGACGGACACAAAAATGATGAGAATCAGGATGAAGATAAAGGAGTCGATTGTTATGGCGAAGATGCGCGTATTGCTGGCTTATTCCGGGGGTCTGGATACCTCGATTATCGTGCCGTGGCTGAAGGAAAATTATGACTGCGACGTGGTCTGCGTTGCGGGCGACGTCGGGCAGGGCGAAGAGCTGGAGCCCCTCCACGAGAAGGCGAAAAAGTGCGGCGCTGAAAAGCTGTACATCGAAGACCTGCGCAAGGAGTTCGTCGAGGACTTCATTTGGCCGACGCTCAAGGCGGGCGCGGTCTACGAGGGCAAGTATCTGCTGGGCACGTCCTTCGCACGGCCGCTGATTGCCAAGCGCCTCGTTGAAATCGCCCACAAGGAGAACTGCACTGCCATCTGCCACGGCTGCACCGGCAAGGGCAACGACCAAGTCCGCTTCGAGCTGACCATCAAGGCGTTCGACCCGAACATGCAGATTATCGCGCCGTGGCGTATCTGGGATATCAAGACGCGTGAGGAAGAAATTGACTACGCCGAAAAGCGCGGCATCCCCGTCCCGGTCAAGAAGGATCGCCCGTATTCGATGGATCGCAACATCTGGCACATCAGCCACGAGGGCGCGGATTTGGAAGATCCGTGGAACGAGCCGCCGGAAGACCTGCTGCTGACGATGGTCACGCCCGAAAAAGCGCCTGATCAGCCCGAATACGTCACGGTGGACTTCGAGAAGGGCGTGCCGGTCGCCATCAACGGCGAAAAGCTGGACGCGGTGGATTTGCTGACGAAGGCGAACGAAATCGCGGGCCGCAACGGCGTTGGCTGCGCGGATTTGGTGGAGAACCGCCTGGTGGGCATGAAGTCCCGCGGCGTGTACGAAACCCCCGGCGGAACGATGCTCTACGCCGCGCACGGCATCCTCGAATCCATCACGCTTGACCGCGCCACCAGCCACTACAAGGAGCTGGTCGCGAGCAAGTTCGCGGAGCTGGTGTACGACGGCATGTGGTACACGCCCCTGCGCGAGGCGCTCTCCGCGTTTGTGGACAGCACGCAGCAGGCGGTCAACGGCACGGTGAAGCTGAAGCTGTACAAGGGCAACTGCATCAACGCGGGCGTGAAGTCGCCGAACAGCCTGTACATGGAGGAAATCGCCACCTTCGGCGACAGCCACGACCTGTACAGCCACAAGGATTCCGCGGGCTTCATCAACCTGCTCGGTCTGCCGCTGAAGGTCAAGGCGATGGTGGAGCAGAAGAATAAGAAGTAATTTAAAGCAACACCGCACAACTCGGCGGCTGACCGCCTCATTTGTGCGGTGTTGCCTTAAATGTGATAACTGTGGTGTCCAGCAAGTCGTGCACTGAATTCGGGAGTAGAGCCCCCAATAGTATAAACGCGCTCGTCGGAAGGTCGGCGGGCGCGTTTTCTGTGCGAATTTGAAATTTGGAGGGGGTTGAGGCAGCTGATTTCAGAAAAAAACGATTTTCTGAAATGTGGTTACACGCCGACACGAAAGTCGTTGTGAAGATACACAACAATTTGCCATGCTTTTGCCAGAAATGTCAGAAATATATAATTCTTCAAGAAAACACTTGACTTTTTTTGAGGGGAGGGTAAAATAGAAGTATCAATGAAAGGAGGGAGCCTATGTACCCATGCCATGTTTACGCTATCAAATTGGAAACTGCATTCAGAAGGGGGGATAATTGTCCGTTTAGTGCAGACGCATTTGAGTCGAAGTTCCAAGAGACGCTGGAACGGGGGCTATTAAGGCTGTCTGCAGAGAATCTGATTGAAAGTTCAGAAATCAATGCGTGGATGGAAGAATACGATTTCGGCGGCAAAAAGCTGCGAGAGATTGTGGCGGACGACGGAAATAGGGAGGTGTTGGAGGAACTGATTCGCAGGCTAACAGAATTGAAAAAACATCAGGAGGAGTAGAAATGGACATGAAAACGAAAAGCGCACAGCAGACAAATGGAACGTTGCTGCGGACTATCTGCTTGATTCTTAGCATGGTTATGCTGCTGTTTGCTGCTACGGGTTGTGATGATTCCAATGAAGATAAAGTGTATTCAAGAACTTGCCGTGTATGTGGAAAAACGTATTCGTATCGAGCAAGTGAATATGGCAACTCTGCATACGAAAACTGCAAAAGCATTCAGCGGACAAATATGTGTCTGAAGTGTTACAGAAGTTTCAAGTATTCAATGGAGATATTGGGCAAATGATACCGAAGCCCCGCTACCCAAAAGGTAGCGGGGCTTCACACAACAAAAAAGCACCTGAATCATCAGATGCTTTCTGGCAGGGGCAGAAGGACTCGAACCCTCAACAAAGGTTTTGGAGACCCACGTGTTACCATTACACCATGCCCCTATGCGGTTCGTCCGGATTGCCGGAACAGGATTTAGTTTAGCACCTTTTCACCCATTTGTCAAGCGGTTTTGCGAAAATTGTTCCGAATTGGCAGAAAATCGCCCGGCGCTTTACAAAACCCGCGGCGCATGGTATGATGAGGGCAGGAAAGTCGGCGGGAGGGACGTGCGTGCAGTGGGCGGAACGGGTTCGGGCGTATGTGCGGATGCATGGCGCGGGGTACACGCTGCACCGCGCGGGTGAAATGCTGGCGGCACGGGTGCTGCTGCGGGACGAATGGCGATTCCGGCGGGAGAAAGCATCCAAGCGCGAACTGGCGGTACAGCGCGCGCACCCCTTCCCGAACGTGCGCATCAGCGTCGTCGTCCCCGTGTTTAACACGCGCCCGAAATTCCTCCGCGCGCTGGCGGATTCGCTGCTTGCCCAGACGCACGGCGCGTGGGAAGCCTGCCTGTACGATGGCGGCAGCACGTCCGCCGAGACGCGAAAGGCGCTGGAGGCAATCGCCGCGCGGGACAGCCGATTCCACATCGCGTTTGGGGCGGAAAACGCGGGCATATCCGGCAACACGAACTGCGCGATTAAAATGGCGACGGGGGAGTATATCGCCCTGTGCGACCACGACGATGTGCTTGCGCCGAATGCGCTCTGGCGGATTGCGGAAGCCATCGACGCGCACCACCCCGACGTGCTCTACACCGATGAAGATAAGCTGACCACCCACGGCGCGATTCACGTTGATGCGCACCGCAAGCCGGATTTCTGTCCGGACAACCTGCGCTCCGGCAACTATATCTGCCATTTGTCGGTGATTCGGCGGACGCTGCTGGATGCCATCGGCGGATTGCGACCGGCGTTCGACGGGTCGCAGGATCACGATTTGATGCTCCGTGCGTGCGAGCGGGCGGACGGCGTCATCCACATTCCGCGCGTGCTGTACCACTGGCGGACGCTGCGGGGGTCGATGAGCCACACGAAATTGGCAGTCTGCCTGGACGCGGCGGCGCGGGCGGTGGAGGAAAGTATGCGACGCAACGGGTTTCCGGGAACGTGCCGGGTGGAGGACGGTGTGCTGCGGCTGCGGTATGACGTGGGGGATTTTACCGTCGCGGCATTGCGGCTTGCGCGGGATGCGTCCGCTGCGGATGTGAACCGCTTGGCGGCGGATTCGTCGGCAGACATGCTGCTGTTCCTGTGGGGGGACACGGCGGAGCCTGATGCGGACGGCTTGCGGGAGATGATGATGTACGCCCAGCGCCCGGATGTGTGCGCGGTGACGCCGCTGGTGGCGGATGCGCGCAATCGGGTGCTTCATGCCGGATACGACATTCTGCCGGACGGCACAGTGCAGTCGCGGAATCGCGGTTTGCCGGTGTCGGCGGGTGGATGGCACGGCATGAACCGAACCAGCTACAATGTCACGGCGGTTTCGCCAATGTGCTTTTTGGTGCGGCGGGATGCATTTGTGCCGCTGGCGGAGGGGAATTCGCTGGCGGTGGACTTGGCGCAGTGGTGCATGGCACGGATGCAGGAGGGGATGCGGCATGTGTATACGCCGCACTGCGTGGTGAAGGCGGATGCGGAAAGTGCATTCGAGGGCTTCCGGGTGAAAGTTCCTGCGGGGTGGTATGACCCGTGTGCGACGGGAAGCAAGCGCGCTTGATGGCGCTTTTGGTTTCTTCTACATACTTGAATTTTATTGTTAGTTTTTTAGTTTGTATACCTTTAACTTATCTCGAAATCATTGGAGGTAATGATGAAAATCACAATGATAACGCTCGGCTCGACGGGCGACGTGCGGCCGTACATGCTGCTGGGACGGGAGCTTCACGAGCGGGGGCATGAGGTGACGATTGCGGCGTTTGCGCCGTTTCAGGGCATGATTGAGGAAGCGGGAATGTCCTTCTATCCCATTTCCGGCGATGTGGTGGATATGATGGGGCGGCTGCTCCAGCCGGACGCGGTGGGCGTGCGGTACTTGAAGGAGTTTGAGAAGGGCATCCGCGATATTGCGCCGATGCTGCTGGATGATTTGCTGCACTGCGCGGAGGGCGCGGAAGCCATCGTCTGCACGTTCTTCGGGACGATGTTCTATTCGATTGCGGAGAAGTACGATATTCCGTGCATCCAGACGCAGTATTTCCCGATGGATCCGTGCAAGGATATGCCAATTTCATCCGCGCCGTTCCGCAAGCTCGGCAAGTGGTGGAATGTGCTGAGCTACCGCATCGGGTATCTGCTGATTTCGGCGCTGGAGCACCGCTACCTCTCGGATTGGCGCAAGGAGAACGACATGGCGAAGCGCCGCGTTCGCTTGCGTCCGGATTATGACGTGAAGGGCAAGCAAGTGCCCGTGATTTACGCCATGAGCCCGACGCTTGTGCCGCGCCCGGAGGATTGGGCGGACAACATCCACATGTCCGGCTTCTGGTGGGATGAGCGCTCGGTGGACTACACGCCTGACCCGGCGCTGACGGAGTTCCTGCGCGCGGGCGACGAGCCGGTGTACATCGGCTTTGGGTCGATGGTGTCGGGCGACATGGGTGAACTGGCGGAAATCATCCGGCAGGCGGTGAAATTGTCCGGCGTGCGGGCGGTGGTAGCATTGGGCTGGGGTCAGCAGGAAGCAAAGACGAAAGATGAGAACATCTTCTATGTGAAAAGTGTGCCGCATGACTGGCTGTTCCCGCATATGGCAGGGGCGGTGCATCACGGCGGCGCGGGGACGACCGCAACCAGCCTGCGCCATGCGCTGCCGACGCTCGTTGTGCCGTTCGGCGGCGATCAGCCGTTCTGGGCGGAGCGGGTGTACGCTGCCGGGTGCGGGCCGAAAGCGATTCCGCGCGATAAGCTGACGGCAGAGAATCTGGCGGAGGGGCTGCGCGCACTCATCAGCAACCCGGAATACACGCGCAACGCGGCGTGCATCGGGGAGGCCCTGCGCAATGAACACGGCTGCGCCAATGCTGCCGACTTGATTGAAAAGGCGGTTTGGGACTGGGAGAACGGGAATCCTGCGCAAGATGGGATGAATATTTGAAAAAACCGCCATTTGCCCCTTGACAAAACCTTGACTTTCGACTACACTGTTTCTTGCGTGCTTGCGAGAAGCACAACAAAATCAAAATTATGCAGAAAGGAGGCCCTCGCAATGACCATGATGATTCTAACCCTTGTATCCCGTGCCAATGGACTGACTGCGACGGCTCTTTCTGCCCATATGCGCCCGTAATAGGAAAATTCCACGCTCTTTTCCTGTTACCATGCGTTTTGTGTGCAGCACCAGCCGTTTGCATTCAGACGGATGGTGCTTTTTTCGTACCTTTTTCGGAAAAAGCATACAATGGGCAGTTATGAGTCATCAACCACTTTGTCTCTCTTGAAAGGAGTGATTTCCTACGCAGCGCACCACAACGAAACCAAAGAAGAAACAGACCCCGTTCGGCGCAATGCTCTCCCTCATCGGGCAGAACTGGACGCATTTCCTCTGGGCACTCATTGCGACCATCATGATGGTCATCATCGGCTTTTTAACGCCGCTGCTGCTCTCCGAAATCGTGGACAGCATACTTGGCAGCGAGCCGTTCACAATGCCGGATTTCCTCATGAACCCGATTAACGACCTCGGCGGACGCGATTTCCTCCGCCAAAATCTGTGGATTCCCGCGCTGGCGCTCATCCTGATGAACGTCGTCAACGGCGTGTTCACGTTCATAAAAGGTCGTTCCTCCGCGATTGCGAGTGAAAATATCGCCCGCAAACTGCGCAATGACCTCTACCGCCATTTGCAGCACCTGCCGTTTGCGTACCACGTTAAAGCGCAGGCAGGCGAGCTGATTCAGCGCTGCACGTCTGACGTGGATACGATTCGCCGCTTTCTGGCGGTTCAGGTGATGGAAGTCGTCAACACGGTGCTGATGGTCGTTATCGCCATGAGCATCCTGCTGCCGCGCTCCGTGCCGATTACGCTCTACAGCCTGATTCTTGTGCCGCCTTTGTTCTGCTTCGCGACGTGGTTCTTCAAAATGGTGCATAAGTCCTTCGAAGTGGCGGACGAAGCGGACGGTGTGCTGAACGCCGTTTTGCAGGAGAACCTTTCCGGCGTCCGCGTCGTGCGCGCCTTCGGACAGCAGGAGCGCGAGGTGGAGAAGTTCGACCGCGTGAACAACGATTTGCGCAAAAAGAACCTCCGTCTGAATGAACTGCTCGCCATCTACTGGGGCGGCGGCGATGCCATCAGCATGACGCAGACGCTGCTGACGCTGGTGGTCTGCATCATCTACGCCTGTAACGGCTGGATTACCGTCGGTACGCTGATTGTTTTCACCTCCACGCTGGGGATGCTGCTCTTCCCGATTCGTCAGCTGGGCCGTACCCTGTCCGACGCGGGCAAGGCGATGGTGTCCATGAAGCGCGTGCAGGCGATTCTGCACGAGGAAGCTGAGCCGGATGAGCCGAACGCCCTGAAGCCCGACCTGCACGGCGACATTGTGTTTGACCATGTGTCCTTCGCTTATCCGGATGACAACGTGCCGGTGCTGCGCGACGTGTCCTTCACCATCCCCGCGGGCAAGACGGCGGCAGTGCTGGGCGGCACGGGCAGCGGCAAATCCACCATGATGTACCTGCTGCAGCGGCTGTATACGCCCACGAGCGGCAAAATCACCATCGGCGGCGTGGATATTCAGCAGATTGACCGCAAATATCTGCGCGCACACGTCGGCTTGATTCTGCAAGAGCCGTTCCTGTACTCCAAGTCCATCCGGGAGAACGTGGGCATCACCGCGCCGGAACAGGAGGCGGAACGCATTGAGCACGCGGCGGATATCGCCAGCGCATCCGGCTTTATCGCCAAGGCGGATAAGGGCTGGGAGACGGTCGTGGGCGAACGCGGCGTGACGCTCTCCGGCGGACAGAAGCAGCGAATCGCCATCGCGCGCACGCTGCTTAAGGACAACAACATCCTCATCTTCGACGACTCCCTTTCCGCTGTGGATACCGAGACGGACGCGCAGATTCGCGCTGCCCTCCGACACGAGCAGAAGGACGTGACCACCCTCATCATCAGCCACCGCGTGACGACGCTCTCGCAGGCTGACCTCATCCTCGTGCTGGAAAACGGGCAGATTACGCAGCAGGGCACGCACGCTGAGCTGTGCAGCCAGCCGGGCCTGTACCAGCGCATCAACAGCATCCAGAACGCCTTGGAGGAAGAACTGACGCAGGCCAAGGCAGCGGAAGGGGTGAACTGATATGCAGTCCTTTCAGGAACAGGATTATACCAAACGATTTGATCTCTCCCTGTGGCGCAAGCTCATCAAGGTTGCAAAGCCGTACCACAAGAACCTGATTGCGGTTGTGCTTTTCATGGCGGTTTCTGCAATCATCGACGTGATTATGCCGAACATGAATGCCTACGCGATTGACGTGTTCATTGCTAACCACAGCACGGCCGGGCTGGTTGGGTTCGTCGTAGCGTATGCGCTGCTGACGGCGGTGCAAGTGGCGACGATTTTCGGCTTTCTGCGGCAGTGCGGCATTGTCGAAACCGGAACGTGCTACCTGATTCGCAAGCTCGGTTTCCAGAAACTGCAGGAACTGCCCTTCTCCTACTACGACCGGATGCCCGTAGGATACCTCATGTCCCGCCTGACCAACGACACGCAGCGCCTTGCGGACACCATCGGCTGGTCGCTGGTGGACTTGTGCTGGGGCGCGGTGTATCTGGTTGCCTGCGCCGTGCGGATGCTGACCATCAACTGGCGGCTGGGGCTGATTGTCATGCTGGTGCTGCCGCCGCTGGCCGTCATCAGCTGGAAGTTCCAGAAGGCGATTCTCGCGGCGTATCGTCAGGTGCGCAAGAACAACAGCCAGATTACCGCGGGCTTCAATGAGGGCATCAACGGCGCAAAGACGACGAAAACCCTTGTGCGCGAAGAACTGAACATCCAGGAATTTGAGACGGTTTCCGCCTCCATGCGTTCCGCGTCCATCCGCGCGGCGACGCTGTCGAACCTCTTTCTGCCCATCGTTGTGTCGCTGGGGTCTTTGGCGACGGCGTATGCGCTCTGGCAGGGCGGCAACAGCGTCATCGGCGGCACGCACGTTTTCGGCGTCGCTATGACCGTCGGTACGCTGACCATGTTCATCAACTACACCGTCAGCTTCTTCCAGCCCGTGCGCGATATTGCCCGCATCTTCGCGGAACTGCAATCCGCACAGGCGGCGGCGGAGCGCGTCATCAGCCTGCTGGAAACGGAACCCGATATTGTGGATTCTCCCGAAGTGGTGGCGCAATACGGCGACAATTTCCACCCCAAGACCGAAAACTGGCCCAAGCTCATCGGCGACATTGACTTCGAGGACGTCACCTTCCGCTACAAAGAGGGCGAAAAGGTGCTGGAGCACTTCAAACTGCACATTCAGCACGGGCAGACCATTGCCCTTGTCGGCGAAACCGGCAGCGGCAAGTCCACCATCGTCAACCTCGTCTGCCGCTTCTATGAGCCGACGGAGGGCAAAATCCTCATCGACGGCGCGGATTACCGCACGCGCAGTCAGCTGTGGCTTCAGTCCAACCTCGGCTACGTCCTGCAGTCGCCGCACCTTTTCTCCGGTACGGTCGCGGATAACATCCGCTACGGCCGCCCCGATGCCACCGACGAGGAAGTGGCGGAAGCCGCCCGCATGGTCGGCGCGGAACCCTTCATCCGCAACATGAAGGATGGCTATCAGGCGGACGTTGGCGAGGGCGGCAACCGTCTCTCCACCGGGCAGAAGCAGCTGATTTCCTTTGCCCGCGCGATTCTGACGAACCCGTCTATTTTCGTGCTGGACGAGGCCACGTCCTCGGTTGATACGGAGACGGAACAGCTGATTCAGCACGCGATTCAGAAGGTGCTGGCGGGGCGGACGAGCTTCATCATTGCGCATCGACTCTCTACGATTCGCTCGGCGGATCGGATTCTGGTGATTCAGAATGGCAAGATTACGGAAGATGGGACGCATCAGCAGCTGATTGCGAAACAGGGGTATTATTATCAGCTGTATACGAATCAGTTCCAGGAGGAACAGGGGCTGGAGATTTTGGATGGGGCGATGGCAAAGGCATAAAGCCGCATAAAAGCGGAGTAGGGGAAAAGCGACCAAGCCGGGCGCCGAAAAAAGGGTCAAGGGGCAATGGTAGATTGTCAAGCAAGTGCAACACCGAAAAAGACCTCAAAAGGGGTGCGCC
>OLNQ01000522.1_pt1 | contig 41633 bp, 48 predicted proteins | sample 1672821 | NCBI WGS metagenome assembly OLNQ01 (sample SAMEA3136727, study PRJEB25190) | human gut metagenome | biome: human gut; feature: human-associated habitat; material: faeces | place: Austria | collected 2013 | reverse complement strand
GCAGCGTCTCCATTGCCTTGTCATCTCCCTGCATAGCAAGGCAACTCATCAGGTTGGAGGCCGCACTGGAATATTCCGCGGACAACAGCGCATGGATCAGACCATCCCGCACATCGGCGGGAGCGTGATAATAGATCTCACAGGGCCAGAACACCTCTGCATCCAATGCTGCCCGCTGGATCTCCGGGGTGATGGCGTCCCGGTAGCTCAGCAGCTGCCAGAAGTCGGTGAACTCCGGTTCTTCCATCTCCGCCAGCCGCTGGATGTTCTGAATCAGGTTTCTCTGCTTCTCTGTGATTTGTTCCGGCGTCCAGGCCAGCGCAGCATTTCGCTCCTGCTCGCACTTGCATTTCCAGCACAATCCCTCATAGCCTAAAGGTGTCCCACAGCCGGGGCAGGTGTATTTTAAGCTCATCGTTTCCGTCTCCCTTCAGAAGATCAAAAAGCGGTCCGCTGCGGCGGAAGGCCGGGGGAAAGGCATGTATGGTTTATCGATCAACAGCTTCTGGTAACAAGCTTTCATAAAAACTCCATCAGTGCGAGGTATCCTAAAATGGATACGCCAAATTAGAAATATTATACCATATACAAACAAATTGAAAAAGACATTTGCCGTAAAGTGCCTAAAAAATTTGAAGGAGATCAAACAACGCCCACGGGCCTTCAAAAACCTCCACCTAGGGAGCAGCCAGCAAATAGCCCAATATGAAATGATCCATCCCGGTCGTTGTGCTGTCCGCAGATTTGTCCCTTTATATCACATATTATAATTGTGATTATATCACATTTCAAGATACTTCCGAACCCGGTACACTAAAAGAAGCGGGAGGTGGATCGGGTGGATCAGCAGAAGAAAAAGGAAATGGGCAAACGCATCCGTGCCTGGCGGGAAAAACGGGGCTACACCAGAGAGCAGCTCAGCGGCCTGTCCGCTCTGTCGCCCCGATTCATCGCCAACATCGAATTCGGGGATACCAGCATCAGCCTGGACACCCTTATCGCTCTGTGCCGGGCCCTCTCTTGCAGCAGCGACAGCATCCTTTTCGGTGGCGAGGTGCAGCCGGAAGCCTGGGCGGAGGAAATTGCCTGCCTGCAGAACCTCCCGGTGAAATACCAGCCGGAAATCAGCCGTATGCTGCAGTCAGTAACCGAACTAATCCTCGCAGCGGAACCCAAAAGGAAATAGGGGCTCCTTTCTTCCCCCTCTGTTTCTCTTAACTTGTTCCACTGGGTAGTTCCCCTTCTCGGTCCTCTATGACCCATCCTATGGTCCACACCGGGGCGCACTTCGCCCCTGGTGTGGGCTTTTCTTTATTTCAGCAGGCGGAACTGCAGGCTGCTCTTTCCGCCGTTTTGCCGCCACCGCTGCTGGGTTTCCAGATACCCGGCCGCCTTGAGGTCCTGTACCGCCCGCTTTACAGTGGAGCGGGAGAGGGAGAGCTCCCGGGCAATGGTACCCAGTGCCGGCCAGCAGATCCCCTGGGGGTCGGCCCGGTCACGGAGGTAGAAGTAGACCGCCTTGGCCCGGTGGGACAGCTGCTCGTCCTGATAAACCGATTCCAACCAGCGCACGCCATCGCCTCCTTAGTCCACCCGGGGCCGTGCAGTTTTTTCGGAATGTTCCTCGTCAGTTTGGGGGTCATCTGTGGGGATATTTACCGCCTCCGCATCGCCGTACCGCTTGAGGATGGCGTCCACCAGCTCCACCCGTCCGGCGTACTCCACCTTCCGGGCGGCGTGCTCCGAAAGCGTATAGGGTTTCCCAAAGGAGATGCCCCACTTGAGAAACAACTGGAACTGGGTCATCATCGGGTGCATCCCGGTCTTCATGGTGATGAAGGTGCCCTTGGGCATGGATTTCAGTTCATCGGGGGTCATGAGGCGGCGGCCCATCATCTGCATACTGCGGGAGTTGCTGTCCTTGCCCCTGCTCACCGAGCCGGAGAGGACCGTCTGTTCCCCCAGATCCCTGGAGAGGGTATCCGCCGTTTCACTGCCGGGGGCGAAGCCGCCGAAAATGGTCAGCTGGCAGTTGTCCCGGATGATCTGGGCGCCCTCTTTCCCGTAGTTTTTGTCCAGCTGGATGAGCCCCTGGACGATGGCAACAATGGTGAGGCCCCGGGACCGGGCGGCGGAGAAGAGCATCTCCGCTCCCTCCAGTTTGGGGATCGTCCCGAACTCATCCGCAAAGAAGATCACGCGGTTTGGGAGCCTGCCGCCGTGCTCGTCCGCCACCGTCATCAGTTCCCGGTAAAGCTGCTGGATGATGAGGCTTACCAGGAAGTAGGAGGTGGGGTCTTCCTCCGGCATAACGATGAAAAGGGCCTGCTTGCCGGTACAAAATTTCTCAGCGTCAATGGCGCTGTCAAAACAGAGCACCTGCTCGAGTTCAGAATCCAAGAATGTGTTGAGGCGGCTCATGGCGGTGGAGAGGACCGACAGCATGGCCTGTTCCCCCGAGTTGAGAGCTGCCCCCGCCAGCCATCTGGCCTTGTGGTCATCGGGGAGCAGCTGCATCAGCAACTGGAACTGGCTCTTGCCCTTGACCTTGCTGGGGGCCAGCAGATCCTGAAGGAGTTTGAATACCGACACAATGTGCTGTTTCTCCTGGGGAAAGAACTCGGTCACCAGCAGGATCAGGCTGGTGAGCAGTCCTTCCGCTGCGTCGTAGAAATAGGCGTTCTGGCCGTAGTTTTGCTCCCCATCCATCTGGATGATGGTCTTGGCACAGATTTTGGCGTACTTCTCCATCTTGGCCCTGGCCCGCAGATCCTTGGGATTTTCCTGTACCCGTTTCGCGTACTTGGACACCAGGTGGAGCATATTGGCCCCATCGGAACGGGTGGGATTTCGCAGGTCGATCACCGACACCTGGTAGCCATAGCACTCCTTTGCGATGGCGCCGTAGTTGCGGTAGACGTCGCCTTTGGTGTCGGTCACCAGAAAGCTCACCCCGGAGGCGCAGGCGTACTCCAGATTGGGGTAGAGGTAGTGGGCGGTCTTGCCCACGCCGGAGGCGCCGATCATCAGGCAGTGAACATCCGAAGGATCGACGAGGGCGGTGGTCTTTTTCCCCCGTACCTGGGAACCGACAACCAGTCCCTGCTTTTCCGGCAGGTGACGGTTTTGCCGCCACTGCTGAGGAAGAAAGGGAACCGGCAGGTAGGCGTCGTGGATCTCCTTCGGGGTTGCCCAGCGAGCGGTCCCGTGTTGGCCGTCCCCCACCGGGCGGGACTTGAAACTGTCCAGGCTGCCTTGCCTGGCGAGGAAGGGGAGGATCGCAAAAACCGCCACAATCACAGCGGCGGTCAGGAGAATGTAAGGAAGGGTAGAAAAATCAAAGGGGAACATGGCATACCACCTTTCAGTTATGGAAGTTTTTCTGCGAGGTTGCGGATTTGGATGTGATTTTTGCGCTCGGCATATTCCAACATGGTCTTGGCCCCGCCAGGGAATTTCACATAGGCAATGAGAAAATCCGCCTGTTCCACCATCCACCGGTTGCGGCGCAAATAGGCAAGGCGAAGAGGGACCGTTTCCAAACCTTCGGGATAAATGGTTTCATCGAATAGGTCGTCGCTTGCCGAGTCAAATTTTTCCGGCAGATAGGCCAAAACCTGACAGGATCGAATGTGGGGATACCGAATTTTCAAATTGTAAACAGCACGGGCTGCGATCCGGTCAAAGGCCCCTTTTTCCCCGCAGTAGAACTGGGTGACGCCTTGGCAGACAATCAATTCCTCTGCCGTATGGTACACCATCGTGTAGAGGGACTCCGGCGCGTCCCGATGGCCGCAAAAAACACAGGTCAGATTTTCCATCGTATGATTTCACCCCTTTTGAGTTATCTTAACCCAAAAGGGGTAATCTTTTCAACCAGAAATCGATACCCTTTTCTCTATGAGGGGAGGGATGGATATGACCATTGGGGAAGCGGTGCGGCAGCGGATTTTAAATCTTTGCAAAGAACGGGATGTCACCCTCAACGCTCTCAGCGTCCAATGCGGGATCACCCAATCCACCCTCAACAACATCGTCAGCGGGCGGAACAACAGCACCACCGTATCCACCATCCAGAAAATCTGTGATGGGCTGGGGATCACCATTACTCAGTTCTTTACCGATCCGCTGTTTGAGCATCTGGAACAGGAGATCAAATAGCTAACCCATCATGAGGGCTGGAACTTCTTCCTGGCTGTAACAGGTCAGGTCGTCATTCCAGTCCTTCTTTTGTGGACAGAGCCGTTCTATGATATATCCGCCCTGCTCCGCAAGCTGTTCCGTCAACCGTTTGCAGGCGGCGCGGCCTGCCTGGTCGTTATCCAGGCAGAGGAATACCTCACCCAGATCCGGCTGATCTTTAAGCCGCTGGAACAGCGCCTGGCCGGATACCCCGCAGAGGGCTACATAGCTGTGCCGCTGCCAACCCTCCGGGTGCAGTGTGATATACGAGAGCAGGTCGATGGGGGCTTCGAACACATAGAGCTGCCTGCTGGTTCCCACCCAGTGGAAGCTGTGGGCCGGATCGCTTCCCTCCACATTGAGGCGGAAGGACTTCCCTTCGCTGTTGGTACTCCGCTTATGGGCGTGCCGGGGAACTCCCGCCGCGTCCAGTCCTACAAAGACGGCGTTGTGGTAGGGCAGGTCCTCATAGACAAGGCCCTTCCGTACAAAGGCAGAGAGCACCGCGCGGTCGATCTGCCGCGTCCCCAGCAGGTAGCCAAACACACGCCGCTGATTTCCGGCGGCGGGTGGGAGTGCGAAGGGTTTTGAGGGTTCTGGTGCCGGCTTCGGTTTTGCTTTGGGGAGCGGCGCCTGGCCGTTTTCCCCCAGCAGGAGAGCCATCGCCTCCTGAAACGAAAGGCCGAAATGCTTTCGGGCAAAGCTGAGGGCGAAGCCACCTTCTTCGGCAGCATGGTCATACCACTCATTGCCTCGGATGGTGACGCTGTGGTCACTTTCCAGCCGCTTCTCCCTGCCGGAGCGGAGAAGCTTCTCTCCGCTCCGCAGCAGCAACTCCTCCAAGTCCATCTGATTGGCCCGTTCCACCTGTTCTTTGGTGTCCCTGCCGTAAAAGAATCCACCCATAGGGGACCTCCTCTCTATCCCTGTTGTTGATCCGCCCCACCGGGCTTTTGCCCAAGGGCGGCTTTTTTCTGTCGGAGTTTCCGCCGCAGTATGCTGTCCACAAACCGCACTCCGGATTGGGTCACCGGCTGCCGGTCCTGAAAGAACCCGGCCACCTGCCGGAACAGCCGCAGCACCCCGCGGGCTATAGCCGCCCGCTGCCAGTCCTCCAGCCGATTCAGCAGGAACCGGGCATACTCGCTGCCTTGTTCCGCCGCCAGGGTAAGCCAGTGGATGGCTGCCTCCCGATCTTTGGAAACATCTTGTCCGATAAGATACAACCTGCCTAGTTGGTACTGAGCGAATTCATTACCTTGTTCTGCCGATTGTGTCAACCATTTCAGTGCGGCCTCCACGTCTTTGGGAACATCCTCACCGGAAAGAAACAGCCTGCCCAAAGCGTACTGTGCGTATTGATTGCCCTGTTCCGCGGATGCGGTAAGCCAGCGCGCCGCAGTTTCCACATCCTTGGGAATTTCCTCCCCGCGAAGAAAGAGCCTGCCCAACTGATATTGGGCAAACTCATTTCCGTTCTCCGCCGATTGTGTCAACCATTTCAGCGCAGCCTCCACGTCTTTGGGAACATCCTCACCGGAAAGAAACAAACTGCCCAAAGCGTACTGCGCGTATTGATTGCCCTGTTCCGCGGACGCAGTAAGCCAATGGACGGCTGTTTTTACATCCTTATTGACAATCTCTCCCTGGAAAAGCAGCTTACCTAAATAGTGCTGGGCATAAGCGTTTTCGGCCTCCGCCGATTTTTTCATCCAATCCAGCGCCTGTTTTTTCTCCTCCCCGGGAGAAGAGGGGTCACTGAGAATCATCCGGGCCAGTTGGAACTGTGCGTGTGGGTTGCCGAGCCGGGACGCTTTCTCAAACCAGGCTTTCGCCGCGGCTTCCTTTTGAACGGTTCCTACGCCATGAAGAAGCATCCAGCCAATGCGGTACTGCAGTTTGTCGTCATGGCTAGTCTGCTCCAATTCGCAAAACCCTTGGAAGGCGGAACAAAACCATGCATCCGCCCTTGCTTCATTCTTGGGACATCCAACGCCGTCCCGATAGATCTTCGCCAACTCATAGGCCGCGTAGGGGAAGTCCTGTACCGCCGATTCTGTATAGAGTTTCCTGGCTCTCTGATAATCCTGCGCTACTCCCTGGCCTCGGTACAAGAGACCAGCGAGGGAATACTGAGCATACACATATCCACTATCTGCCGAAGCTCCGAACCATTTTGCCGCTTCGCTGTAATCCTGTTCACATCCCAGCCCGGCGGCATATAACTTTCCAATGCGGTATTGGGCATAGCGGTTCGGCTTCTGCCTTTCTACCGCATAGAAAGAGGCCAAGGCTTTTGCGTACCACTTATATGAGGCTTCCGGATCAGGATCACATCCAAGCCCATCTTCCAGCATCCGGCCTAAATCACACATGGCCAACGCGTTGCCTTTCTCCGCCTCAGCGCGAAACAGTTGAAATGCCTGATCAAGATCTTGATGCTGATTTTCATTGCCGAATAGGAAACAACGTGCCCGGCGATAGGACTCGTTCCACTCCATATATGGCTTTGGGATATTCGGCAGTGCGTCATCCCATGGCAGATCAGCTGGAGTAGGATCGATACAGGACGGGTCGTTCTCCCACAGTGGCTCTGCTTCTGGAAGGAAGAAGGCATCAGCCTCTGACTCCTGAAAGGCTCCATCTTCGCTATCCAATCGCGGGATCGTTTGAGCTTCGTCCCCCAACCGCGCTGCCTCCTGGATCACCAGGTTTTTGATCTGCCGGAACTCCTTTTGTTCCGAAAGCGGAATCCGTTCTGGGAGATCGTCCCGGTAGGTACGCAGCACCTCCTCCCGCAGGTCATACCAATGGCGGTAGGCTTCCGACACCGCTGGGTCCTTTGCCAGCTCCTCTACGATTTCATCCACCAGCTTTTTCACCGGCGCTTTCAGATAGCCGTACTGCTTCTTGCCGCTGGTGGCGCGAAGCTTTTGCGCCAGCTGAAGCAGGAGCGGTTCCAGATCGGAGGATTTGGACGGTCCCTCCCGAATTTTTCGAATGGCATCCCGCAGTGCGGTTTGGCTCTCCCGCACCAGATCCTCCCGGCTCTGGGTCTGCCGTTTATAGATCTCGGTGGGATCTTGCCGGAAGATATCCCGCGCCAGCACCGAGCGCATCTGTGCCAGCCCCTCTTTGGTGAGGTACCCTTTGGATGGATCGGCGCTGTAGCAGACCATGTGGACATGGGGATGGTGGCCTTCGTTGTGGAAGGCCGCGTACCAGCGAAAGTCCGGGAAGGGGATTTTCATCGCCTCCGCAATCTCGGGAGCGTGGGCGCGCAGCAGGGCCTGCCACTGTTCCCAGTGGTCGTATCCCAACCGCGCCGCGTCCTCCCGCCGCAGAGAGAGGATGGGCGTCCACACATTGCCGGAGTGCTGTGAAAGTTCTTCAGCAGCCTTGGAAAGGGAGATGGGCTTGTCCGACGCGGAGAACAATCCATGCCGTCCGACCCGCTGCACATGAGGACGCTGGGCGATGTACTGGAGGTATCCCTCCCGGCCAGGCAACGATTCCTCGCCCTGGGTCAGTTCCACTCCCTCCCGGGTGGCGATGTACCGCAGGTAGTTTCCGCGCCTGGCGGTGTTACGGCTGCCTTTGAGGTAGGGACACTTGAGGATCAGTCGTGGCATGAGATCACCTCCTTCTCAGCTTATCGATCCGCGCCTTTCTGGTACTCTACCACATCCTTGAGAGAGATGCTGCCGTTGGTTTTCTTGATCTCCCGGACGCAGAGGCCGCGGAGTTTTTCCAAAATCTCCGGCTCGATCTCCATGGCGGTGGCGAAGAGGTGCATCATCATATCCACCTCTACCGCCAGCTTGAAGAGCAGGCGGGCGGTGCGGTTCTCCGAATCCTGCAGCGTCCCCCGGATGGCAGAGACAAGAGCCTGGGGAAGATAGGCGGTCGCATCCTCACCAGAAAGATATCCCGCATAAAAGAGCGCAGCCTTCTCCAGGTATTCGCTTCGGCTTTTCCAGTTCCCGCGCTCCACCATCTGATCCACCACCTCGAGGGCGGAGGGGTAAAGCCACACGGGAATGCGTGTTTTTGTTTCCGATTCCACTTCGTTGACAATGACTTTTTTGTTTTCTCGCATAAGCTCCCTCCTGATGAAAAGTTTGTAGAACCACCTGCCACAGCCACCTGTGAAAAGCGGCTATGGCAGCGGCTTTTTTCTCGGTTTTTGCTTTTTGAAACCACCCAGCACAGCCAAAGGGTAGAAATCCGACCACCTGGGCGAAAGCTCCCCGACCCGCGTTGCGGGGCGGTGTGATCGGCAGGAGGACGCAAAGCGACCACCTGCCTTTATCCTGCTCGAATATCGACCCTCCACCTCCGCCTTGGTGGGCGAATTTTTGCTCTCGGCACACGCCCGGCACAAAGGCCCCACAGCGGTGCTGGCCGTGGGGTTGGGGTAGTTTCCCCATCCGGCGGTGTAAAGGCCGACACGGGGGCACACGGGGTCGGACCGAGCGGCCCCTGGGTTCGGTTGCCGCTGGGCATAGAAAAAGGCCGCACCGTTGATCGGCGCGGCCTCTGCTATCGGGTATTCCTTTTTAGAAAAGTCGTTGGGAAACTTGTGGTTCCTCGCCCGGCTCCTCCATTGCCAGCAGCTTTTCCAGGCTGCTGTCGAGGATCTGTTCCTTGCGTTCTTGCAGCATGGTGAGGTAGAACTCCCGCTGCAGGCCGTTGAGGGAAGGGGTGTCTTCTATGATCTTTTGAATCGCATCCATATCGATCCGCGGCGCGATCCGCCGCAGGGCGGCGTTGCACTCCGGGTTCTTCAGGGAGGAGATATACGCCGCGTAGGGAATCTTGACGCCGTCCTCCTTGATGGCGGAGCTGGGGAACACATAGATGCGCTGACGGATTTCCTCCGGGTCGTCCAGGACCGCACGCATCCCTTCCTCACTCAACTGAGGGTACAGGCAGGAACCGCAGTCGTAGACCGGCGCCAGCTCCGCCGTGCCCAGGTTCTCATCCACCAGCACACCCCAGTTGCCATTGTGCCGGTCGAAGTTCCCCAGGAAAGCGTCGGCGATAAACTGATCCCAGAAAAATTCCCGCAGGACCTTCGGCGGGAGGAGCGTTTGCTCCTCTATCGCCTCCAGGATGGTGGAGAGCTCTGTCCCATAACCGTTCAGCTCACTGTCGATACAGGTGTTCTTGAGTTTTGCAAATTCGATCAGCTGCTTTCCGCCTTCGGTGAAATCCCCGCAGGCCACCACCAGCTTCTCCTTGTTCTTGTTGTCGGTGTAGGTACCGAGCAGAGTTTCCTGTACTTTGAATCCCAGAGAGGCGAAGATGTGGCAGCCGAGATACTCGCTGACGCATCCGTTGGTGTAACTCATCTCACCGCCCCTTCTGGGTTTGGGCGGGAACTTGAGCATATAGCTTTTACCTTGATAACGGATGTTGATTTTATTCCCATTGGCGCCGCCGTAGGCGCGGAAACGGTTCCGCTCGCAGTTGGTAAAGTCGATCAATGGTCATTCCTCCTCATCATCGAAGAGATACTTGCTCCGTAGGTAGTCCGCCTGGGCCAGGCTGATTTCACCGCCCCACTGGTTGGCGTTGATGGAGCCGTACAGCTCATCCCAGAGGCAGTCCAGATGCTTGGAGTGGGTGCGTTCCCCCTCCAGATACTCCCGGATGGCCTTTTGCAGGTCTGCGGGGAGCCCGGCCTCCTGCGCGTCTGTTTCAGCTGGCAGCCGCTTTTCCTCCACCTTCAACGCCAGCAGCTGTTCCAGGGAGAGGCCCAGGGCGCCAGAGAGTTTCATCAGCGTGTTTCCGCTGCACCGCTCCAGCTTCGTCCTGCCGGAACAGATATCGGACAGGGTCGCCCAGGGGATACCGCTGGTTTTGGAAAGCTGGTAACGGGTCAGGCCCTTTTCTTTCATCACTTGCTGCAGTGTCATATTCATCACCAGCTTCATTATATCGGTGTCCCGATAGAAAGTCAACGGAGGCCCAGCCCCATATCGTGCGGACACTTCTTCACCATTTTCCCATCCAGAGAGGAAAAACAGCACTCGGTATAGGAGAGCCTGTGCCCCTGTACCAGGCGATCCAGCGCGGCGCACATGGCGTCCTCCTCCAGGCACACCGCCTCCTCGGGATTGTCGTAGCAAACCCATTCGGGAGAATCCGGCTGGTCTTTGACAAACAGATCGTACCCCAGCCGCAGTGCGTTGCCGTCACGGAAGAGCACTGCGTCCAGCCGGACACAGCCGGCGATGAGGGACGCGGCGATCTGGCCGGTGAACCAGGATGGGTTTTCTTTCTGCAGCTGGAGCACCTCGCCGCTCGTCAATATCCGCCGGTATTGATACTGGCTGCCCAGCATCCCTTTGAGTTGTTCTTGATTCACAGTTTCGCCTCCTCACAGTTTGGGCCCTTCGGAAAAATAAAAGGGGTCGGATTCGTCCAGCTCCTCCTCATCGAACACATCTTCCTCCTGCAGCTCCTCCTGGCCGGTAAACAGGGATTCCTGGTAGCTCTGCAGAATACCGTTGGCGAAGTACGCCTTGGCGCTCTCCATGATCGCTTGGTCAAGGACTGTGGCATCCAGCCCGCAGTCCTCGTATCCCTCCCGCACCGTCTGATAGTACTGTAGGGAAGGCAGGCCGAATTCCTGTTTCAGATCCATGATGTAAACCATGGCCTGGATTTCAACTTCGCCCATCTGAACGCGGATGTCCTGTTTGAAATAATGTGAGGGATACCCTTCGTACCAATCCAGCGCCTGCTCGTCCTTGGGTTCCAGCGCCCACACCGCGACCGGGACCATGGCCCCTTCCTTGGGAGCGATGGTAGCGAAGGCCCCCTGGGGCCTTCCTTTGAATTGCAGTTCATAATCCTGAATCGTCCCGATCCCCACCAGCTTGGCGGTGGGACACCGCATCGCCATCTGGCTAAGGTTGAGATTGCTGCCATAGGCAGTGTAAAGCCGTTTCTTCATTTTGTCACCTCATATTCTTTCACATGGAGATGGAGATAGACGGTTCCGCGTCCTCTCCCGTCGCTTCTATCTCTGGTCCCGGCTCTTGGATGAGCTGGGCGGTTTCCTCCAACCGTTTTCTCGCCAGCCGTTCTTTTTGCGCCTGGGCCTGCGCCGGGTCTTTCCAGGCGATGTTCCCCTCCAGGTTTTTCAGCAGATGGCTGCGGGCGGTTTTGAACTCGTCGCCAATGAGCCCCAGCCGCAGCAGCCAGGTGCGGAAGGTGTACTTTTCATTGTCGCTATGGGTCCTGGCGTGGGAGGCGCGCTTTTGCACCAGCGCCTGATGGCTGATAGCCAGGCAGAGCTGGATATAGGATTTGACCTCGCCGGCATGGAGGGTGGAATTGAACAGCCGGAACTCAATGGTGCCCTTGGAGAATACGCTGTGCAGATTGAGCCCGTAGTACCGGGTGTGGTCGTAGTGGTAGTATCTCCCGGTCGGGCCGTTATACCAGAGCGTTTCCAGTTCCTCCATGGTAGAGGGCCGTTTTTGGTTCATCTCATCCAAAAAGCGGGTGTCCGCTTTTTGACAATAGTTTTCCCGTTCTACCTTAACCTGCAGAGCTTTGTAGAGCAGGTCCTCCTTTGCCGCCATGATGTTGACGATGTTCCGTAAGGTGGTGACCGTATGGGGGGCGGCGTCCACATGGATGTGGATGCCGCAGGAGTCGTTGACCTTGGCCCCCGCACTCCTCAGTGCCCGCACGATCTCCTGGATGGTGGAAATGTCGTCATACCGGCAGATGGGGGACACCAGTTCCACCGCGTAGGTCCGCCCGACAGCTCCGGGCCCCCGCCGCGATTCGCATTGGATGGAGGCGTCGCTTACGATCTTCCACTGACGGCCTTCCGTATCCCGGATAGAATAGGCGTCATAGTTTCCGCCTACGTGGGTGGCGGTGGTAGAAAAATGGCCGGCGATCACCCGGGCAGCTGCCGCCCGGGTGAGGCCGGTCATCTCGATCTCAATTCCAAAACGCTGGTTCTTCACAGTGGATCACCCTCCGCTTGCGTGGGCGGCTTGGGTTGGGACGGTTTTACCGGGCGGCGGGGGCGATCCTTGACGCTGCTTTTGCTCTCGAGATACTCCCGCACCGGCTCGGGTACCGACTGCTCATAGAGCTGTACCAGCGCCTCATCCAGTTTCTTTTTCACGGTGGTCTTCTCTTTGCGGAGAACAAACTCCAACGCCTCCAGCTTTTCTTCGTCAAAGGAAAGGGTGATTTCTACCTTTTTCATAATGCGTACTCCTCCTTACCAAGTGTAGAATGTGATTTTGGGTTCCAGCTCCGGTTCTTCTCCGGTAAATTGGTCTGGCTGGGCGAAGGCCCTCTGGATCAGCTGCACCTGCCGGTCAGTGAGGGGCACGAATTCCCCTTCGCTGTTTTCACCAACCAGGAAAAAAGGACCGCAGATAATGTCATCACCCAACCATCGGTTGGGAAGCATCCCGTTGAGTTTTCCCTCCTCATTGCAGCACAGAACGATCCCCGCGCCCAGATACAGGGGCTGGAATAGCCCGACACCCACCTTCTGCCTGGATGCTTTTCAAATTGTTTTCGATCTCTTTTTCGTAGGGAGCCCTCCCAGGTTCCACCTTCACGATCCTCAAACGGGTTCCTCCTTTACAGATAATTCCTCGGGTTTTGCGGCACGCCGTCCTGGATTACCTCCAGGTGCAGATGGGGGCCGGTGCTCCGTCCGGTATTACCACTTTTGGCGATCACCTGCCCGGCTGTGACTGTCTGCCCCTCTGTCACCAGGATCTCGGAGCAGTGGCCGTAGAGGGTTACCAAACCCCCGCCATGGTCAATGGTCACATGGTAGCCGTACCCGGTCTGCTTAAACCGGACGAACAGTACCTTTCCATCCTTCACCGCCCGTACATCCGTCCCCAGCGGAACCGCCATATCCATTCCGGTGTGCCCCTCGCTGCCGGCGCCAGTGGGATTCTGCCTGTAACCAAACTCGGAGGTGACCGTATTCTGCCAACCGCCGGGCAGAGGGCTGACAAACCCGCCCTCGGACGGCACCACATCCGAATCCTTGATCATCTCGGCAATGAGATCATGGGTGCCGTTGCCGCACTCCAGGGACATCTCCGCGCCCACATCGAAGTTCCGGTAGACCACCCGCAGGTAGATCTCGGTGATGTTGGCCATATCGTCGGAGGTGACTTGCCGTCCCACCACAGCGGAAACATTGGCATAGATGGTGGGCAGATCCTCAATGGGATAGGCCCGGGTATGGGTATAGGTGTATTCCTCACCATCCTCATCGGTCTCGGTGTGGGTGCAGTCCCGGTATTCCACAAAGCAGTCCACAAACTCCCGGGCCTTGGCCCGACGCAGGGAAAGATCCTCAGTCCCGAAATTGAGGGCATAAAAAACAGCCTTGATCCGGTTGGAATCCAGGCTGTCGCCGTCCTCCATCATTCCTTCCACCGTGGCGATGGCGCCATCCAGAGAGGAGAAACAGTCCCGCATTTCGGTGATGTAGTCCTTGTACTCGCTGGGCATGGTGATGGGCAGGCTGCCGCCATAGAAGGTCAGTTCCACCGCGGCGTTGTTGTGGTTGGCTGTCCCCGAGAGCATCGAACAGAGGATCACCACCAGCAGGATGAAGGGGGTCAGGATGGCGGCGATCACCACTCCAATGGCTTTCCAGGTGCGCTTGTCGGTGAGCAGCACCACCGCCGCTTTGATGAGGGCGGGATTGGCCATAGGCGCTCACCTCCTACAAGCTGATGTTCGGTTCTGGCTCCGGTACAGTTTGGAAAGCGCCAAACAGCTTGCGCCTGCCGAAGCTTTCTATTTCCGTCAGATAGTCCTGGGTATCCGGGTCGAACTGTTTTTCAAACTCCTCCGCCCAGTCCAGCACCAGGTAGAACAGTTCCCGGGAATCCTCCACTGTGATGCTGCCGGTGATCTGCAGCTCCTCCGCCATGGCGGAGAGTTCAAACACATTTTCACAGAGCAGTTTTGTCCTTTGATCCATTGCGATCATCCCCTTTATATATAAAAACAGCGCCGGAAAATCGGCGCTGCCCTCCTATTGATTTGGTTTTAGCCCCTTCCAGCAGGCCGGAACGGTTTTGTGTCGATCACCCGGCTGTAGACGATGAGCCCGCAGTTTTTGCAGAAGTAGTGCTGCACAAGGCTGCCCACAATGCCCATGGTGAACTTCCGCGGCATCATCATCCCCTCTGACCGCTGGTATCCCTCCAGCAATTCCCCGCAGCCGCAATGTGGGCATCTCCAAGGTGTTTGTCCGTTCATAGCGATCCCTCCTTCTGCCCATACAATACCATCTCCCGGCTTTATAAGCTATCACCAGAACCACCAAAAGAGAGGGCATGGGTTTTACTTCTTATGAGAGGCCTCGGCCAACCGGCATCCTCCTCGGAATAACATCCGCAGGGAAGGTTATCTTCCGGGAAAAAATTGGGCAGGACAATCTGATTGGCATCCGCTTCCACAAAATCCTCCCAGGCCCAGTTCCTTCCCAAGCCCTTGACGGCAGTCAGATAGGGTTTTGCCTCTCTTTCAATGGCAATCGCCCGTTCATAGAGATCCCTGTGACGATGGTAGAGGGTACGAATTTCCTTTGGACGCATAGACGGGCAAAAGAAACAGGAGGACTTTCCCGGGAGAGGGAGGCCCTCCTGACGGATGGCCTCTATACAATCGTCCCGGCTCCATCCCCATTCAATGAGGGGATATTGGTAGTTATATTTTTTATCTTTTCGCTCCGCGTCTTCAGCACGTTTTTTCCTGCAGCCTTCTCCAGCATCATAGCCAATGAATTTGTTGATCTTTTCCCCTCTTTCCCACGCCTCCCGGCAGGCTGGATGGTGATTGCAATATTTTTCCTGGGGATGTACCTTGTGCTTTAAAGAACAGGACTTATACCCATAGGCGATAGACGGGAGAGAATGAGATTGCAGGCATTCCTGCTCCAATGTCAAACGGAGGCCCTCGCGAGTTCGATATTCCAGTCGGGTGATTTCCGGCATCCCATGGGCTACCAGCCATCCATTGATTATGGGAAAATATCCGTAGGTGTGCGGATGTTCGCCGCCTGTATCGGAGAACAGGATCAGATCCACCGGGATTTGCTTGCGGCAGAGTCCAATCAGCATAGCGGTAGAATTGGTCCCACCGCCATAAGCGACAATATTCATCTCCCGCCCCCCTTACCATACAGCGCCAGCTTGTGTTCCGGTGGGCGCACCACCAGGTTGTACCGTTCGGCGCCGCACCGGTAGAGGCAGATTCCGGTCTGGCACGCCTGGATCAGCTGGTATTCGGTTTCCTCCAGCTGAAGGGCGTCCATGAAATCCCGCTTGTCGATGGTCCCGGGGTGGAACAGGAATTGGTGGGTGGGGATGGAGAAGAGAGGTTTGGTCATCTCGGCCACCCCCGGCAGCAAGAAATCTGAAATATTCTGGCTGGCCAGCACCACCATACTGTCCCTCTTGCGGACCCGCTTCATGGCGTTTCGAATATAGCTTACCGCCAGGGGATTGGAGAGGAACACATGGAGCTCATCGATGATGCCGGCGGTGTTGCCGCCGGAGATGAGGGCATGGCTGATGTAGGAGAGCACATTGAAGAGCATAGCGTCCTTGATGTTTTTGCCGCCCTCCATCAGGTCCTTCACATTGAAGAACACCAATCGGTCGGATCGCAGGTTGGTGTGGCCATTAAAGAACTTGGCGTCCGCTCCCACACAGATGGAGTGAAGCCCCAGCCGTACCGACCGGAGTAGCCCTGGGGTGTAAAGGGTGCTTTCGCCCTGCTCCTGGGCCTCCTCCATCAGGGCGTAGAGGTCGGAGAGGATGGGATAGTCCTCCGGCGCCAGGCGGGAGAAATCAGTGTTGTCATCGATCCCCCATTGGGCGTAGAGCCTGCTCAGCATGATCTCGATGGTGTCGGTCTGGGCGTCGTCGAAGTTTTTGTAGCTGCGGAAGAAATCCCGCAAAAAGGAGATGTGCTGGGAGAGCAGGGACCCCTGCCGGAAAGCGATGGGGGCGTCCGGGTCGGCAGGCTCCTCTCCCGCGCTCCAGGCACGGGGTTCCAGCACATTGATCCGGTGGTTCCCGCTGGTGAGATCCAGGTAGGAACCGCCCAGCCTCTCTACGATCTCCCCATATTCCCCCTCGGGGTCCAGGCCCACCGCCCGTTTGCCGCTCTCCAGAATATTGCAGAGAAGGAGCTTGAGGAAGTAGCTTTTGCCCTGGCCGGAGTTCCCCAGGATCAGCACGTTGGCGTTGGATTTATCTCGGTCTCTGCGGTCCAGGTCGGTGATGATGGAACTTCCGTATTTGTCATAACCCAGATAAAAGCCTCCCGGGTCGGTCTTGCCGGTGTAGGAAAATGGAAAGAGATTGGCCACACTGGATGCCGGCAGCATCCGCTCAAACTGCTCCCCTAGGGTGTTGTAGCCGCTGGGCATCACCGAGCAGAAGCCCTCCTGCTGGCAGAGGTGGAGCCGGTCCACGGTAATCTTCGCCCGGCCCAGCTCCGCCTCGATGCCATCCCGAAGTTCGGTAAACTCCTGTTCGCTTTTGGCAATGAGTTCGATATATACCGCCGTGTGGAAAAACGGCTCCCGGTTGCGCTGGGCGGCTCGGATCATGGACGCCACATCCTCCAGGTTGCTCTGGGCCTCCACCATCTCCCGGATATCGGTGCTGCCGGACCGGAAGCGGTTGGCCTTGTCCGCCGCCTGGAGGATCTTCCGCTCCTCTGCCGGGGAAACTAGCCGGGTGTAGATCCGCAGGGTGACGCCGGCCCGTTCCCCCAGCCGCTGGAGGATGGCCTGTTCCTCGGTGGACGGGGAGTATCCTCGCACCGCCCAGACACAGCGCCAGGTGTTGCCCATGAGGTAGCGGTCGGTTTCAAACCGCACCGCCGCTGGGGCGATGAGGTCCAGAAAGGTCTGAAGCACCTTGGCCTCGTCCATAACACTGGCGGAGCGATAGTCGCTGCGGCCGTCCTTCATCAGCCACCGCTGGCCGTCGAAGTCGTCGTATCCTTCGCTCACCGTATCCCCGGCGAAGTAGACGGCAAGGATGCGCTTGAGGTCCTCCCGGTCCGCCCGGCGCACCGTAAACTGCTGCTCCCGAATCATCTTTTCCAGCCGGTTCAGGTAGGGATATATCTCTTTCTCGTCGATGCCCCTGGGCCGGATCAGAAGGACAAACTCCCTGGCAGTGGCGGTGCGGCTCTGGATCTCGTCCAGATGGCGAAGGTCCTGCTCCAGCAGGGCGCGAATCTGGGGGACGGGTTCCTGCTCCATCCGGCTGGTGAGGTACTGCTTGTTGTGCTCAAAACTCTCCCGGGAGTTGAGGCAGAGCAGTTCGATTTCGGCAAATCCCTTAAGAACATGCATCAGGGCATTCACCCTGGCCCGCAGTCCCTCCCGGGAGAGCACCGACACATTGGTGGGTTCCAACAAAAAAAGCACAACCTCATCCCCCTGGAGGGTAATGAGGCTGCGCTCAGTGATGGCTTTCAGGTTCATCAGCTGGCGGGTGCTATTGGCCCGCCGCTTGTTTTTCAGGCTTCCGAACAGGTTTTTGATGGCGTTTCACCTCCGGTTCAAAGGGGGAAACCCAGCGGTACCGCTGGGGCTTCAGCAGAAAATATACCGCCGCTTTTCGGATGAAGTCCAGGATACAGGCGTCCTCAAAACGGATGGTCAAAAACAGGTACAGGGCGGCCAACGCCGCCACCAGATAGGAACCGAACTGCATGAGCAGCACAGCCCCCAGAACAGCCAGAGCGCCGCCGATGGTCAGGTCCCGCAGCTGCCAGAGCCACAGGGTGGGGGCGGCTTTCAGGTTTTCCGGGTAGATGTATACCACGGGGATCAGCCTCCTTTTCAAAGAAAATAGGCCCGGAATGGGGCCTATGATGTCTAGGGCTATTCGGCTTCCATGTCATCCGGATCGGCTTCAAGGTCCAAGATGACCGTCTCCTCCTCCGGGGTATTTTCCTTTTCTGCCTCCTGCCGTTCCCACTCCTCCAGCGTCTCCTCAATGAGGCTGACAACAAACTGCCGCTGGGAGATGTGGTTTGCCGCCAGGTAGGCTTTCAGCCGCCCGAAGAGGTCCTCCGATACCTGGAATGCCAGGGTCCTTGCGTTTCCGCTCATCGCTTTCCCGCCTTTCTCTCTCTGCTCAAAATGTTCGGTTAGGATCTGCGCCACATAGGCGCCCAGGGTCTGTCCCAGGCGTTCCTGTTCTTCCCGCACCCTGGCGTGAAGGGATGCGGGGATCTGGGCGCAGAGGTTTTTGGTTGGTTCCGTCATTGCCGTTCTCACCTCCTTGGCAAGCAAAGCATACCCCAAAGGGCCGGCAATAGCTATTACCAAAGGCAACAAAAGTGCAGGCGGGATTCCCGGCAGAAGCAACATCATCCCGGCAGCAGGCGGAGCCCCCTCTCCCGGCACCAGGCCAGGTTTTGGAAAATATACACGAAGCAGGGAACGGCGATGCTGTTGCCCAGCGCCCGGTACCGGGCGGAGTCAGAGGCGCCGGGGATCTCTGTCCAGCCGTCCGGGAACCCTTGGAGGCGTTCGCACTCGATGGGCATGAGCCGCCGGATATACAGCCCCTCCGCCGCTGGATTCAGAACAAGATCAGAGGGGCTTTTCTGTTTTGTGGCTTCAATCCCCGTGCTCTGTTGGCTGCCGAATTGGCAAACACAGTGTTCATCCGTTGCGGTGAGGGTATACCCCATCTCCTCTAAAATACCAATTCCGTTTCCGCCATTCTGAGGCTGCCCGCCTACCGCTGTCGCGGCGATCCCATAGGCGCCTACCAGCGGCGTATTGTTCCCGCCGGTCCCCATCCGCGTGGGCAAGGTTGGGGAAACAAGATGGGGGCCTGTGTACCGCCCATCGATACCGTGATTTTCAAACAGCACCAACGGCTGGTGGCCGTGCTCCTGGGCGCGGAGGGTTCCTGTCTTTTCCCACTGGCAGTCCATCATCCGGCGGCCGTTGTCATGGATGCAGAGGACGGAGGGCATACAGTTTCCGCTCTCCGTCCCCTTGAGGGTGGGGGAGAGTTCCTCGGTATACCCGGTGCTGCCGGCGGACGCTCCCGCCCCGGCGCTGAACCCGGCGGCTACAAAGGTCTGGGCCTTCATTCCCGGCTGTGCGGTCAGTGCCGCGGATACGTCGTGTAGATCTCGCATTTCATCCCTCTGGTTACAGGCGAATGCCTGGGGTAATTCTATTGGGACGCCGGATGAAGCCATATTTCCTTGGATTTCAAGCGCCCGCAGCAAGGCTTCTGGCAAAGGCTTCCCCCGGGCTTTGGCCCTCTGGATAATACCCCGGCAGGCCGTCGTCGATAAATAGTACCTCCGGGGCGCAAAGCCCTGCAAAATCCGCGACAAGCGCGATTCTTCTGCGTCTTTGGGGCACTCCGAAAAATTGTGCGTCGACTGTCCGCCATGCGATGGAAAAACCGTCTGCCAGAAGATACCCAGCACCAAGCCACTGTCCCTTCGCAGGTCGAGGCACATGGCAGGCTGGGTCCACCACTCGCGCGGCTTCCTCCAGGACGATCCGGAAGTCCTCCCCCTTGGGATCTCCGCTGGAGAAGGCTCCCGGCACGTTTTCCCAGAGCATCCATCTGGGCCGAACAAACTCAGCTGTCCGTCCACGTCGTATATCCGCATTCCTCATCTCCTTGATCACCCGGATTTGATGCAGAAACAGGCCGGAGCGTTCCCCAGCCAGCCCTGCCCGCGCTCCAGCTACGGATAGATCCTGACAGGGGCTGCCGCCGCAGATGATATCCACCGGCGGCAATATCGCCCCGTCTAATTGGGTGATATCTCCTACCTGCTGTACCACTGGAAAATGGGCTTTGCTCACTCGGATGGGAAACGGCTCGATCTCACTGGCCCAGAGGGTGGTGATCCCTGCTTTGCTGGCGGCGAGGGGGAATCCCGCGATCCCATCGAACAGGCTGCCCAGGGTCATAGGGACAACCCTCTCTGCAAGGCCGCTGCCGGTTCCACCTGCCGGATTGGGAGCCCAAGGCCCCGGGCAAACTGGATCTCCCGGCTCATACCGGGCGAAATCTCCGGGCCGCACACCCACAGTTCCTCGCAGCGGGCCAGCAGCTCTAATCCGGCCTTCAGCCCAAGGTTTCGCTCTGCCGGATCGTTGTCCTCCAGAAATTGCGGGAACAGCAGATGCGGGGCGATGGGAACCACCCCTTCCTCCAGGGCTGCCCGGCAGTAACTTTTCGCTGCTTCGGTATTCGATTGCACATCCCCCGCGTAGGGGGAGGCGATATAGACTAGCTTCATATGTCGTTCACTCCTTTATTTCACAGCTGCCGTCAAACTCCGGCCAAGGTTCACCACCGTCTGGGTGGCGTAGACTGCCTGCATGATATTTGCCCGGGTGGAGGTTTCCAGCCCGAACTGCTGGGCGATCCGCGGGATCTCCGAGGAGGAGAGCATCAGGCCGCAGCCCAGCAGCATATTTTCGTTCCAGACCATGAGGCCGGCGATGAGGATGGTGGTCTGCAAAAAGGCGGTCAGGCAGAGGCCGATCACCTGGCGGCACCAGCCGTAGAAGCCGTCCACATACCCCCTGGGGATGGAGAATAGATACAGGCTTCCCACCGCGATCTGGATGAGCAAAATGCCGCCGCGCTTGAGATTGGCAAAGAAGATTTTGATGACCGAGTAGCCCATGAGGATCAACAGGAACAGGGCGATGAAGACGCCGTAACCGTTGAGGCCGCCCATGGCAGCCCGGGCCATATTGCTGACCCCCTCGGTGTTGGAGGCCCCGGCGATCCCCGAGGACAAGCTGCCCTGCAGGTCGATGCAGAGTTTATACAGTTCCACCGGGACGGTGGTAAACAGGCTGACTGCCAAAAAACCCTTGACCGAGCCAAGCGCCAGATCCCGTACAGCGGTGGTCCGTCCGCCCTGGTACTCCACCGCTGCTTCGAATACCGCCACCACCAGCCCGACCACATAAAGGGCCCAGGCAAAGTAGTGGAAAAACTCCACCACCGCCTGCACCCAGATCAGCTCAAAGAGCTCGCTTCCCATGCCGTTCATCATATTGAGGAACTCGGAAAGGAACTCCACGATCTTTCCATAGATCCAGTCGAAAATCTGACCCAGCACCGTATCCGCCACAAAATCCCATATGAACAAGGGCATCACCTCCTTCCAGCGGCGCAGGGATCTCAGATCCCGAGAATGGTCCAGATATAGGTGGGAGCGGTCAGGGAGAAAATGAGCCCGGCGAACAGGATGGCGATAGGCGCCCACTCCATCTGCCCGTGTTTGCGGTAGTCCATATACGCGCTGGCAATTTTCACAAACAGCAGCACCAGCAGGATCATGTCCAGGGCGGGGAACACTACGCTGTTGACCACCGTCTTGATCTGCTGGGCGGCGCTGGTCCAGGTCTGCTCGATTACGCCGGACACATCCCCGGTGGGAGCTGCCAGCGCCGGTGTCGCCATCAGGAAGGCCATGGTGCAAAGGGTTCCTGCCATCGTCACAAGTTTTTTCTTCATAAAGGTCCTCCTATTCACATTGCCATCTCAGGGCCCGGTTCCGGTTCCTCCTGCCGCGTCTGGTGCTGTTCCAGCGCCTGATGGTAGGCGTTCACCGCCGCCTCGGTCATCTGGCGGCGCAGTTCCCCGTTAAGGGGGAAGCAGATATCCTGGTAACCGTCCTTCGCTTTGTAGCTGGGAAAGGAGAGGAACGGCCCGTTTTTCCCCTCCATCAGCCGGATACCGCGGACAGCGAAACAATCCCCCAGCGTCATCGAAAGGTGGGCCAGGCAGGAGCCGCCCTGGGTATCCAGGCGGTTTACCCGCATCTCCAGCGGCAAGGTGGTCGTATTTTCGTTCTGCTTCATTCCATTTCCTCCTTTTCTGTTTCAAACATAACCGGCACAAAGCCTTCCAGATCCAGATACCAGAATTCCGAATGGTTTTCATCGTAAATCTCCACCAGGTCGGAGATGGTCAGCCGGTGGCCCCGGTAGCCCTGGGGCAGCTCGACTGCGTTAAACTGCTCATACAGCTCCTCCGGGTGGTCGGTATCCAGCTGCCCGTCAAACACCACCTGGTAATCGGGCCGGCTGGGGCCGCCAAACCGGTCAGCCAGATCCCAATACCCGATAAATTTTTTGTTCAAATCCGTCTCGGGTTTCAGCTGCCAGACCCGTACACGGCGCACCTTCGGCCGCGTTTGTGCCTGCTGTTCCAGCCGCTTTGCGACGCCCGGCTGCCAGCGCACCGCCCGTCCGGCGCGGATCAGCCGGTGGCCTGCGTCACAGCCGAAAAAGGCCGAATCCAGCACAGCGGTCCCGTCCTCAAAATACCCCACCAGGACGCCGCCCTGGCGGATCAGATCCCGTTCTTCCATTCTGGTTTTCCTCCTCGGTATTCGTAGTTTCCGGCAGCCGGGTTGTACACCAGGCCGTAGTCCGATGCTTTGCCGCCCAGGATGTCCAGCGCCTTTTCGATGGCTGCCCGGCTGCCGGGGGTGGGAACGAACTCGATAAGCGGCTCACCATCCCGGTATTGGGCGGCCCCCACCAGGCTCCCCACATCCTCGCTGGCCCAGAGATAGTCCAGGTACAGCTCCTTGAACACCAGTGAGAGCCTGCGGATCAGTTCCCGCACATCCCCGTCCATGGTGTCAAAGCGGATGGCGGGGCCGCCGTCATAATGCCGGACGCTTTGCTCCGGGCGGAGCACATTCTGGTCCACGCCCCAGTGCTTGAGGCACCAGCCCCGGGAACAGTTTTCCTCCCCATATTTGCGGAGCAGTTCCATATTCGTGGGCTGCCGGTAGACCCAGGGCGGCATGGGGGTGATCCGGTTCAGGTCGATGGACCCGCGGCCATACCGCCGGTCCGCGATGAAATCCAAAAGGGCGGCCGCCTGCGGGGCGCCGCCCTGGATGTGGAGGATATTTCGTACTACTGGCAAAATCTCACCTCCTGCTTCGAATGGTTGTATTTATCGTGTGTTTGCGGTATACTCTTTTTAGATCAATCGATAGAAAGGAGGCCGTCTGAATGTGCAGCCAAGCCACTTTACATCAACTCCTGTCCGAGGTATTTGCCCAAGCCAAAGAGCGTTTTGGCGCGGATCTGGACGGGGTAATCCTGTACGGCTCCCATGCCCGCGGGGACGCGGACGAGGAATCCGATGTGGATATCATGATCCTGGTGCGCCAGCCGGCCCAGCAGTTGGCCCGGCAGCGGCAGGAGTGGAACCGCTTCGGTACAGACTTGGATTTGAAGTACGATGTGTTCACCTCCTTGAAGCTCCAGGACGCCGAAACCTTTTATGCCTGGCAGGATACCCTGCCGTTCTTCCGCAATGTGGCCAGAGAGGGGGTACGGATCAGTGCCTGAACCTTCGAAACAAGCCCTTTCCCAGTACCGCCTCTCCAAAGCGGAGGAGTGCTATATCGCCGCCAAATGCCTCTTAGATGATGGACTTTACACCGATAGCGCGAACCGCTCCTACTACGCCATCTTTCACGCGGTACGGGCGCTGCTGGCATTGGATGGGGTGGATTTCAAGAAACACTCCGGCGTGATTTCATACTTTCAGCAGCACTACATCAAAACCGGCATCTTTGACCGGGAACTTTCCGATATCGTCCGGGACGCCTTCAGCATCCGCCAGAACAGTGATTATGAGGACTTCTTTGTCATCTCCCGCGCGGACGTAAACCAGCAGCTGGAGAATGCCCGTAAATTTCTTGACATCGTAACCCAATATCTGAGTTCTCAGAAACGGTAGAGCAGGGCAGATATCCGCCCTGCTCTTTTGCCGTTACACACCGGTCTTCGGCAGATCACCGCGGGGCTTGCCCCAGACTACCGTGATCCAGGTATCCTTGGCCACCACCCACTCGTCGCCAATTTTGCCGCCTACATCGGTGCGGTTGATGATCCGGTATCCATCCTCCAAATCGGCCAGGGTGGTCACATAGAGGCTGGGGCCGGTTTCCTCACAGAAGCCGGGGCCTACCGTCCCGAAGTCAAAACGGATCTCGGTGACATACTCGTTGGCAGCCAGATCAAGGGCTTCCGGCGAACAATCCAGCGAGTGGCTGGTCCTGCTGGAAAGGTTCTTCTCCAGCACCTTCCAGCCGCTCTTTTTGTTGGTCTTGTACTCCACCGAGTAGGTGAGCCGCTCGCTCCAGGTGCCGGTGACGATCTTGCCCAGACGCACCTCCGCGGGCAGCTTGTCGTGCCAGTAGAACTCGTCCAGAGAAACATTGGAGTCGTTGCAAATCTGGGAGAAATCATACCGCATGGTGTCCCCGGCCAGCACTTCCACATTGCCGCGCTTTTCCACCGTCACATTCACATCCACGCTCTCGTTGAGCACCTCAAACCGCACCAGGTCGTCCGCCACCTTGAGGGTGGCGTAGAACACCTTGCCGTCGGTGAGGTAATACTCCGGGCTGGAGGTTTCCTTGATGGCATAGGTGGCCAGCGGAAGGGGTTTGCTGGTGGCGACGCCGCTTTCATCCGTTGTGATGGTGTCCACCACTTCCAGCTTGTCGTTGTAGATGGTGAATTCCGCCCCGTCCAGCAGGGCGCCGGCCTTTTCCTTGGTGACAGGGTTATCGTCCGCCGCCTTCTTGACGATCTGGATCTGCCCACGCAGCGGGCGGTTCTCCAACACCAGCTCGGTGGTCTCCCCAGCCTTCAGCTCCACCGTGTGGATGGTGGGGTCCACCACATAGCCATCGCATTTGATCTCTTTGACCTTGTATTTTCCGGCAGACAGTTCTCGGGGAAATTCGATCACGCCCTCCTGGTCGGTCACATATTCGCCAATCAGGTTGTTCCGGCTGTCGTAGAGGTTGAATACCGCCCCATAGATAGGTTCCTTGGTTTCAGCGTCGATCTTGGTGAGCCGGAAGGTAGCCAAGGGTTTGTTGAGAAGCTCCACCGTACTCTGCTGCCCCCAGGCCAGGGTCACCTCGTGGACGGTTTCATCCAGCTGGTACCCGGGCAGGGTCTGGATCTCCTGCAGGTAGAGGGTTTCGCCGCCATCCACGCCGGTGAGCAGGATCTGCCCCAGCTTGTTGGTGGTGAAGGTCCCCACCTCCCGGTGGAACTTGTCGTACACCCGGATCTGGACGCCCTCCATCGGCTGGCGGGTATCCGCGTCCAGCTTGACGATCTTGAGGACCGGATAAGGCTGGTTGCGGAACTCGAGGACATTGAGCTTTCCGCTCTCCAATTTGATGGTTCTGGGGGTGGGGTCTGGTTTGTACCCCTCCGCCGGCTGGATCTCCGTCACCTGAACCCAGATCTCCTCCTGGTCCGGCAGGTTGATGATGCCTGCCTCATCGGTGTAGTAGGTGCCGATGGTGCGGCCGTCGATCTCCTCGATGTAGAAGCCCACATCGGGGATGGGTTCGCCGGTTACATCGTCCACCTTGCGGATCTGCAGCCCGGTGCGGGGCTGGTTGAGAAACTCCACCATAGCGGTGGCCTCATACTTCAGCTCCACCAGCTTGGCTTCCCCGGTGGCGATGTAGGCCGGGTTAGCCCGTACCTCGGTGACCAGGTACCAGCCAGGGGTCACATCCTTTCCGGTGACTACCGCCATGCCGTTCTCCCCGGTGATGAACTCTCCCACCAGGCGGCCATCCGAGTGGCGCACCTCAAAGACCGTGTCGGGGATCGGCTCCCCGGTGACCGCGTCCTTTTTGGAGATGATGAGGGGGTTCTCAGGAGTATTTTTCAGCTTGAGGACGCCGCTCTCGTTTTCATCCAGCTTCAGCTCATGGACCGTCTCGTCCAACAGGTAGCCCGGCAAGGCCCGTACCTCCTCGGCCAGATAGATCTCACCCGGCTCCAGGTCCTCCAGGACGATTTTTCCCTCTGCATCGGTGGTGAACTGCCCCAGGCTCTTGCCGTTCTTGACGCTGATCTCATAAACCACCCCTTCCAACGGCTGGAGGGTGACGCTGTCGATCTTCTCAATGGTGAAGGTGGGCTTTTTGCGGTTTTTCACCACCAGCTCGGCGGTTTCCCCGGCGATGAGCTCGATGTCGTAATGGGTGTCATCGGTGACATACCCCGTCGGACTACGCAGCTCATAGACCTCGTACCAGTCCTCCTCCAGATTCTCGAGAAGGTAGGTCCCGTCCGGCCCGGTGGTCACATCCACATACTCGGCGGTGGAGCGCCGGGAAACCCGGAACACCGCCCCGGGGAGCGGTTCACCCGTATCCGCGTCGATCTTGGTGATAAGGAGCTTGGGCTTGGGAAGATTCCGGAAGATCACCGTAATATTTTCATTGATCGCCTCCGGTTTAATGAGGATGGTCTGTACATTGTCTTCATCCAGGAAGTATCCATAGGGCGGCTGGGATTCAACGATGGTGTAATATTGGCTGCTTTCCAGCTCCTGGATGGTCACGATTCCATTTTCGTTCGATTGAAAATCTCCCAAAAACTTGGTCTTCTCCGCGGCTGTGCCCTCGTAAAGTTCAAAAACCGCTCCTTGCAGGCCCTCACCTGTGACGGCGTCCACCTTTTTGATGGTGAGCCCCGTCCAGGGGTCATTTCTAAATTCCAGCTCCACCGGCTCGTGGGAACCGTCATACACATTGACGGTGTGTACCTGGTCGGTGGGCAGGTAAAACTGGGGAGGGGAGGTTTCCTCGACCCGGTACTCGCCCGGGATCATGTCCTCGAAGACGGCGATCCCATCCGGCCCGGTGGTGCGGGTGTAGACCAGACCGCTCTCGTAGGGCTCGGTGTGAGACCGGAGCAGGGTGGCCTTGATGACCGCCCCCTGAAGCGGCTGGCCGGTCTGGTTGTCCCGCTTGGTGACGATGATCTGGGCCTTTTTGTCATTGGAGATGGCGATCTCCTTGTCCTCGCCCTTCTGAACCACTACCTCATGGGTGGAGATCTCCCCGATGACATAGCCCGATGGCGCTTCCAGCTCCTCGACAATCAGTGTGCCGCTGTGGGGCAGGTCGATGTGGATACGGCCCGAGGAGTCGGTGGTTTCGGTCCACACCTGGGCGCTCACATCCGGGTCAGCATACCGGATGCGGAACCGCGCTCCCGAAAGGGGCACATCCTCCTTTCCTTTTTCGTGCTTGTAGATGGTGAGGGAACAATCCATCGGGTAGTTGTCAAAATCCAGATGGGCAATGTTCACCTGGTCCCCGGCTGTCACCGTCACCTTTCTCGGGGTGCTGTCCAGTACATACAGGTCCGGGGCCTTCACCTCGGTGACGGTCACCTCGATGCTGTCCTTCCCCTCCGGGATGGGGATCACCACAGTGGCCCCGCCATAGGGGACCGCAAAGGAATCGTTCACATAGGTTTCCGACTCGATCTGAAAGATCGCGCCGCCCAGGGGCAGATTGGTCTCGCCGTCATACTTGGTGATCTGAAGATAACCGACACGCTCGCCCTCGCCCTCATCCGGGGGCTGGTCGATGGGCGTCCAGTCGGAGGAGAACACCATATACCCGTCGGCGGGGATACCGGCGGTTTCATCGAAGGTGGCCTTGGTCTGCTGGGAAGAGTTCCAGAAGATGAGGGCCCCCTCGCCGCTGCCGCCGTGCCAGGCGGTGTAGCTGTCGCTGTCCGGCTCGGAAGAGGAGGTCACCGTCAGGGTATCGCCGGAAACGGAAAAATCGAAGGGCGCCCGGCTCTCAAAATCCTCCTCCCGCAGGGTGACATTGCCGTTGATGTTCTCAAGGTCGATGCTCCATTCACCGCCGTTTTCCTCCATGGAGTGCTCGGTGGGGTTCTGGGGGTCCGGGCTCATGAAGCTGGGGATCTCGCCCAGGTTCTCCATCTCCGAGCGGATCTCCTCGTAGTAGGAGGAGAGCTTCCCGGAGTTTTGGGCGATGACAGCATTGTAGACGCTGCCCCCACGGGGAGACTGGTTGTAGGCGATCTCCCAGATGATGGCCTGGCAAGACATATATTTGTAGGGGTTGGAATGGCCGCCGGGATTGGCGGCGATGGCCCGGGCGATCTCGTTCTGCTGGGTTTGGCTGAGACCCGAATAGGTCTTGGAGCCGGTCACCACCGTGCCGGTGGTGGAGTTAAAACGGGCGGGTTCCACACAGTAGGCGGTATCCCCCTCGGCGGTGTAGAACAGGTACCCGTAGTATGGGCTGCCGCCGGAGAACGGATAACTGTGGGAGATGTCGTCAATCCGCTCCATGTAGATGGTGGTGCTGCCGGGGGCGCTTCTGGCCGTCCGGCTCATCGCCATCGCCTTGGACGCTTCAAAGGAGACCTCCTCGGGGAACTCCTCCGCGGGCGGGTCCAGGCCGGAACTGCCTACAGTGGGTTCCTCGCTGAGGGGCTCATCCTCCCCGGGCACGACAACTTCACCGCTGTCCTGCACCGGCGGGGTTTCCGGCTGCTCCTCCACGGGGAGCGCGGGCTGCCCGTCCGATCCCTGTTCCTCATCCTCGTCTCCAGGCTCCGCATCGGGGGCCGGCTCGTCCATCACCTCCTCGTTTTCCTCTAAAGCCGGGTCAGAAGCCCCGTTGTCAGGGTCCTGCTCCGGTTCTGGTATTTCTTCCCCGGTGGTTTCTTCGGCTTGCTCCGGCGCCATCTGCTGGATGCCGATCACCGGCTCCAGGGCGTAGGACACCGGCGCACAGGTCATCAGCATCAGGGCTGCCAGCAGCCCCGAGGCGATCCGCCGCAGGCGGCTGTTTTTCGTCTGCTTCATCTCATCCATCCTTTCCGCTCCCGGCGGCGCCGGGCCGAGGCGGAAAGATGGATGCTCCCCCGGAAAGCGGGAAAACGACGCCTCGGCCTCGGTTTACCGCTCACCATTTGGGAGCAAACAAAAAAAGATAGCCGCTGTTTTCACAGCGGCTTCGGTTGACTTGATTTTACGGATTCACACGAATCTTTAGCTTTCTTTTGCGAAGAGCTGCACCCAGTAGAGGATGCCGTCCTCATCCTGCCAGACGCCGGCGCCCAGGTATTCGGCGTCCTCCCGCAGGAGGTTTTCCCTGTGGCCCGGGGAATCCATCCAGGCTTCCACCACCGCCTCCGGAGTCCGATTGCCCTTGGCGGCGTTTTCACCCCAGAACCGCAGATCGGTTTCAAACTCCCCGAACACCGTTTTGCAGTTCTCCCCGCTGGGACGGGTATGGGAGTAGCTCTCCTCCAGTTCCCTGGCACGGAGCATTGCCATCTCGGTGAGGACGGGATTAGCCGACAGGGGGTTCAGCCCCGCTGCTTCCCTCTGAGCGTTGGCCAGGGTCAGAACTTCCTGGGCATAGGCGTCCAGGTCCACACACTCCGGTTCAGGGGGAGTCCATTCATGGCCATCGGGTTCCTGGCGCTCCGTTTCCGGAGCCTCCCAGACTGGCGCGCTCTGTTCCTCTGCCCGGCTGCCGCTTTCCGGCGCCGCCTCAAAGGTGAATACCTCTCCGGCATAGGCCGGCGCCGCGCTGCCCACTGCCAGCGCCATTGCCAGCAGGATACTCATGAAGCTTCGTTTCATTTTGCATTCCTCCTTGCCACCAAAGATACCAGCAAACTGGGCGGAAAGCTACTGGGCAAACCCAACAAATCAGATCTCCTTGGCCTGTACCATCAGCCGAAGGTCCGGCTTGCCGGTGATACAGGTGATCATGGTGATGCGGTTGTCGTCGGTGCGGGAGAGGTAGCTCCAGTCGTCCCCGGCGATCTCCCGGACCTCGGTCACCTGGTACTGCCGCTCTCCCTGGGCGGTTTGGTAGGTGAGGGTATCGCCCGCCTCCAGCAGGTGAAGGTCGCGGAAAAACGCCACTGCCCCGGCGGGCGGCACATTGTGGGAACAAAGCCCCACATTTCCGTTCCAGGCGGAGGTGGTGGCAAAATGGGCGATCCCCTTGGTCATGCTCTCCATCTCATCGCCATCCTCCGACTCATATACCGGGGCGGAGAGGCCAATTTTGGGGATGGAAAGCACCCCCACCGAGCCATCCTCCAGCTGGACCTCAGCGGGAAGGGTGTAGTTCTCCGCCGAAAGGGAGGCTCCGTCCCAGACCGCCTCCGGACCGGCGGTGGTCACCAGGGCATTGGCTGCCTTCGATTCTGCGGAATCCTTCTGTCCGGATGGCTGGATCACTACAACCCCATCCTCCGCGGTATATGCCCGGTTTTTCTCCAGGTCAAAGGTGACCTCCGTTTCAGTGGGAGGGTCGGCAATGGTTTCCTTGGGCGGCTGGACCGCCTGGTTCGCCTGCCAGATCACCAGCCCCAAAATGACAGCCGCCAGCGGCAGCCCCAGCAGGAACCACCGTCCGGACGAAGCCCACAGTCTTTGCAGTTTCTCTCTCATCGCTCCTCCTCCAATCCACGGTCCATCTCATCCAGCAGGTCCGGCAGGTCCATGGGCGGTCTGCCAGCGTAAGGGTCCTCCCGGACCAGCTTGGATTTTCGGTTTTCGGCTGCATCCTTTCCCTTCGCAATCAGCCGGCGGACGCCAAATACTCCGCCGGTGATGGCGCCCGCGCCGGTCAGCGCCAGCAGCACCGCCTGCCAGGGAAAACTCCCGAACAGGCTCGCTCCGGGTGTCTCCTCATAGACGATGCTCACCATCTTCTGCCCTTCCTCTGTCTTCGTTGCCTCGCCGGTATAGGAGGCGGTCACAAGATAGCCGTCCGCTTTGCTGCCCCAGGCGGTGCCGGTATAGACAGCGGTGGCTTTGTAGAGGGAGGGGACCTCGCTGTTGTCCCCGGCGCTGGCCATGGGGGTCCATCGCACATCCGCCAGGGTCAGGGTCACACCGTTTTTCTCGGCGGATTTGGGGATATAGTAGGGGTCGTTGCGGTCCAGGCCGGTGTACTCCCTGGTATCCCTCAGAGTGTACGAATAGCTGGTGGTGTCCGCTGCCTTGGCTGAGATGGAGGAGGGGTCCAGGAACAGGGCGCCGGTGTAGCCGTCCTCCCCATATTCCAGTGTGGGGGACAGCAGCGTCAGCAGTTCCTCGGTGTCATCCGTCTCCGCTGGGGTGGTGACCGTCTTGGTCACCGGCTTCGTCTGGGAATCTCCCTCCAACTCCCGCAGCAGAATATCCGATACCTGGTAGGTGATCCCCCGGCGGGTCAGGCTTTCCTCGACGAGCGCCTGGGGGTCTGTACCCTCCGGCACAAGGAAGGTCTTGACCAGCAGGCGGACGCCTGCATCCTCTGCGGTTTCAATGGCAATGGGGTAGTACCCCGTCTGGAATGAACTCTTGGTTTCATCTTCCTGCTCCTCTCTTGGCGTGATATCGGTGATGGAGATGCTGGCGCCGCCGTTTTCGGTATTCACCACCGTCTGGGGCTCCTCGGCAAAAGCGGTGGTACTCAGTCCCACCGCCATCAGGCAGGCCAGCAAAAGGGCGCTTCCTCGTTTCATGTTGTTTCCTCCCTTCACAATGACAGCTGGGGTTCTTGCGCCGTTGGCTGCAGCTGCTCCAGCTTTTCCCTTGCCCAATTGGGTAGACATTCTTCTTTTAGGACGCCGATGAATTCGGACCGATCCCGGTTTGCGATCTCATCGTCCCATAGGCAGACGCACCGCACCGGCTTGTCCGACGCACCGGGCGAACAGCCTGAGCCGTCCAATGCCAGCCACAGCTGGTTTCCCCGGCTCCAACAACCACCCCGCAGAATATCGGGGGAAAGGACCAACACCTTCCCTTCATAATCCAGAGAATCATAAGAATCCGGTTCGCACTGCTGTGCGCCAAACAAACCAAGCCTTTGGAAGATCTCCCGGAACTTTGAAACAAACCCATCCAGTACCGCAGGGTGGCTCTCCACAACATATCTGACCGCGGAGCTCTCATCCGGAATTGGGATCTGCCTGGCCCACGCCCGGTTTCCAGGGGAGAAACGCCCATCCCAATCCTTCTGCTGCAGCGTATTGGCCAGGACCCAGGCAGTCCGCAGAAAGCCAAACTCCCGGATCACAGACTCGACACAGTCAGGCTGTAGGTGCATTCCATCAAAATCCCTTCGGATCGCCTCCTCGATGGCCTGTTTGCAGACGATGTTTTGCTGCAGGCTGTCCTTCCAAAGAGAAATTTGATCCCTCTCACGCGCTTCAGACAGGGAGCCACGGTAGAGGGACGGGTAATCGTTCACAGTTTTTCCTCCTCCCGCAGTTGTTCCAGCAGCCGGGCGGCCAGTTCCATCTGTTTCTCCCGGCTCATAGCTGCGGCCGCCGCGTGGACAAAGGCCTCCACCGCCTCTGGCGATTTGTCCCCCAGTTCAATGAGGTGGACCTTTTTCACCTGCAGGCCGTCTTTGCCGGCCGTCAGCTTGACGATCTCCCCGCAGTCAAGGTCCATCTTCCCGCGGAACTCCTTGGGCAGATGCACCCGCCCTCGGCTGTCTACGACCTTGTATACGCTCTCACTCATTCTTTGACGCCTCCTCTCAGCATCACATCCCGGACCGTTGCCGGGTGGATCTTAAGATCCCGGAAAAAGTCCCGCAGGCGCTGGGGCAGCTGGGAGAGGATCTCGTCTTCCTCTGCCTCCTCCCAAACATCCGCCAGCAGTTCCTGTTCAAAATCCATCTGGGCCTCCAGGACGATCCGACCATCCTCCACAAAGAACTCCAGCTTTTCCATATCGCTGGGCAGCCTGGCGTCCTCCAGCATTTCATCCGGGATCACAAGGCCGTCTGTTCCCAAGGGCAGATCCAGATCTCTGGCCACACAGGACAGGCCCTCACCGATCTCCTCACGCTCCTGTGGGCTGGGAAATCTCCGGGTGAGCAGGATCACGCCCGGAAAGAGGGCTGCCAGCAGGCTTCTCTCCTGGTCCAGTCCCGTGTCCTTCAGAAAATGGCTGGGGAGACGCAGGCCGTTTTGTTTTTTCAGATTCTTCATTGGTTTTTCCTCCTTCACAAACTAAGGTGTATTCCAGTTCCAACAGGGGTTCGTCCGCTTGAAACAGGGTCATCTGCCGGTCTTTGGGATGGTCCCGGGGATCATAGTTGAGGATCACCAGCTCGCCGTATTCGCTGCCGGGGGTGTATCGGTTGGCCATAGGGTTATTCCGGCGCACCGCCACCACCCAGAAGTCCCGGTAGAGATCCCGGATGAAGGGGCAGTCGTTGTAGGAGAGGACCACCCGGCTCTTTGTCTGGCCAATGAGTTCCCGCAGCCGGTAGTGGTCCCGCAGGCCGAAGGACACCTCATAGCACTCGGCCTGGTAGTATGGCGGGTCGACATACAGGAGGGTGGCCGGGTCGTTGAACCGGGGGATGAGGGCCTCGTAGCTCTGGTGCTCGATGACCACCTCCGCCAGCCTTCGGGAGCACTCCCAGATCTGGTGCAGCCCCCGGCGGATATCCACCGGCTTCCCGCCGAAGGAGGTCCCGCTTCCGGCATAGCTGTACCGGATCACCTTGTAGAAGGCGGCAGCCCGACGCACATCGCTCATCTCCGCCTTTTTTAAGAGGATCTCCCTTAGCTCCTCCCGTTCCGGCGGGAGGAAGAACCGTTCGCACAGTTCCAGCTCCTCCCGAAGGTAGGCATCAGTGAACTCCTCCTCCCGCAAAAATTTCCGCAGCACCTCAAACTCCTGGCGGGAGTTGAGGGGCAGGAAGTTCAGCTCCGTCATCAGGGCCAGCGGCCTGTTCTTGACGCACCAGAACAGGGTGACCAGGTTGCTGTTGTAGTCGTTGTAGATCTCCTCGCAGCGGCCCGGCTCCCGGCCAAAGATCACCGCCGCACCGCCGAACACCTCCACCAGCCGGTGGAAGTCGTTGGGGAACAGCTGGTACAGCACCGGCAGCATCGCACGCTTTCCTCCCACCCAGGGGATAAAGGGCTTCAAATAGGCTTTCACCGCCTTTCCGCAGAAACAAAAAACGGGCCGCCCCTCATTTCAGGGACGGCCCGTGATCGACAATCAAATATTCTTGTTACAGCATTTTCATTTCTCCTTCCTGTTCCAGCGGCAGTCTGTCTTTTCGCCGGAGCAACCCGTATTCAGTGAGGGCGGCGCTGTTTTGCGCCAACAGCCTTTGTCCGATTTGGGCCGCCTGCCCGGTTTGGAATAGTTCGGCGGGGAGCCTCGGGTATTCCTCCCGCAGGACCAGTTCCGCATAGTCCCAACTGGCCCCAACCTCCGGGAGCAGCTCGTACTCGTCCAGACGATGCGTCAGCCTTTCGGCCTCCTGGAGGCTGGAAGCATGGTTGGCTTCCAGAAGCGCCTTGTACTTCACAATCTCCGATGTATCCCAACCCCGGGATTTCTTTTTTAATTCCCGTGCGAACTCATTAACAGCCTCTATTCCTTCTTCTTCATCGATGGCCTGGTCGATGACCGCCCGCAGGGTGGGGACCAAGCACTCCACACAGCGGAACCCACACTCCTTCGGTGACGCGGCGTCCACTGCTTCCACCGCCCGCCAAAGGTCTTCATCTGACGCAGGCAGCTGCAAGATGGCTGTTTGGTCGTTGTCATAGCTGGGATCGTCAAAAAATCCCTTGGACACCTCCAGCACGATGGGGCCTCCCGGCTGGGGAAAATATGCCATTTCACCTTTTTTGTAGACCTCTTGAAACTCGCCGTCCATCTCCGCGTATCCCCAATGGGTAAACACACCCTTTTGGTCTTCGCTGTACTTTTGGCCAAACGCTTCCAATAGGGCGGTTTGGTACCGGCTGCCCGGCTCCGCCGTATCCAGCAGGGCCATGGCCTCCTGGGGGAGCATTTCATTCTCATACAGGAAGGTCCCCAGCTCCTTTTCACTGGACACCCCAGGTGCGAAGCGGCAGAGGTCCGTATGGAAGGTCAGGTTGATGAAACGGGAAAGAGGGATCGGGGCGCCGAACCGCTCCTGTTCCATCTGGATCAGCCCCTCCAAACCTTTTCGCCCGTCTGCATCCAGTAGGGTCAGCCGCTCGGCCAGAAAATTGAGCTCCAACAGATCCACATCCCGGCCAATCTGACCGCTTGATATCCCGGCGAAATTGACGGAAACCAGTTCGTTGCGGCAACACCGGCTATCCTTGATTCGGGCCTTTTGGAGCGCGTCTTGAAATTCCGCCCTGGTTGCTGGCAGGCCCAGGACAGTGGCTGTTTCATACCCCTTGGGACCAGTGTTGCTGATCTCCACCTCAAAGACTTTCTTACCCAATGGCAATTCCTCCTGTCTGTTTCACCTCGTGAGACAAAGCGGAGCCGAACCGCTCCTCCTCGGTGAGGATCGACCACCGGTCGCTGTTCCACAGGCTTACATAGAGTTCCCCTCTGTCTGCCGTGATGAGGGGGCGCTGTTCAAAACCTTCGCCCCAGCCATCCGACGCCTGGCCCGCCAGGTAATCCCGGAGGGTTTCCAGTTCCTCCGCTTCCAGCGTTCCGGCGACCTTGCACTCTGCTACACCCCAGAGCCTGCCATCTCTGTTTTCGACCGTAAAAAAGGCGGAGTAGACCTTGCGGTTCACTCCGCCCTTATCCTCATACCAATGCATCAGGCCCCGGGTCTTCTCGGCGGGGAGGTCATTGTCCCGCATTGCCCGGTTGATCTGGCTTTCATAGGGGAGAAGATCCATCGAATCCATTTCTGTGCCCCAGTCGTCCAGTTCACCCCATTCGCTGCGTTCGTGAATCCTGGCGGAGAGGGGCATATACAGTTTGAGGGTTTCCAAAGGGGTTACCTCAAACTGGTCTTCGCCGGGCACAAGGCCCAGCCCCCTGCCGTTATCCCAGTTGACATGGAAGGTCCCCATATCGTCGATGGCGACAAGGGTTCCCTTGGTACTAGGCGGCACCGGGTGATATGGGTCGTTCATCCGGATCAGCCGGATGCGGGAGCCAACCGGGTATTGTTCCCGGAGGGCTGCAACCTGGTTTTTTGTCAGTTCTCTCATAGGGTCATACCTCCTGTCTGGATCATTGTTTCATCCGGGGTGTTTCTTAACTGTTGCACCCCTTTGGCCAAGGCAGTCAGCTGGGCGCTGGTGATCGTTTCAAAAGGTGCTGCCATTGACCGCAGTGTGGAAAACTCTGCCTCTTTGAAGTCCTTGACTGCCAGGCACAACCGGTTGAGATTCTCAACCGGTTCCCGGCCTGGTATTGGGGGTAGATCCAGCTTCTCAAAAAGGGCGCCGAATACCTGCTCGGGTCGGACAGATGTCAGCGATTCCCCCAAACGGTCCAGGTACCGATTTAGCTGTCCCTCCGCCATAGGAAGGAACAGGGAATAGGTGGAATGTTTCGCTGAAACGGGGATCTCCACTGTTACCAAAGGCGCTTCGTAGGAATACTCCGGGAAGATCCTTCCGTCGTAAACCGTCTGAAGTTCCATCCCATTCTCGAAGATAACTCCGTAGGGGGTAACGATCCCCTCACCGCTGGACAGCGCATCGATAGCAGTTTTGACAGCCGTATCCCGATCCAACTCTGGTGGATCGACGCTTGTATTTCTTGCAAGCAGGAGCCAGATCCCAACCCGCTCCAAATTTCTGAAATCCTCTACGGCGACAACCTGGGAACAGGAGAACGCCAGGTTGATCAGCCCCGGAAGGTCTGCGATCTTCCGTTCCCACGCAGCTCCCTGGAAAGCCGTTACCTCATCGGGTGTGAAGCTGTCCAGGTATTTGATGAGATAATCCAGCTCATCTACATTGACGCTGCTTCCTTCCAGGCATTTTAGGACAGGGTAGGCGGTGGAGATCTCCGCCACAAAGCAGTCCTGTTCTATGGGATCGCCAATGCCCAAAGCATCCAGCATTTTGAGGTTTTCATCGTACTCCTCCAATTTGATGGGGAACGGCAGGGACACGGCCCCATATTCGGGGTGCGCTTCATTACAGATGGTGGCTTTCAAAGCCCTCCTCATTTCGCTTCCTCCTTTCCAACCCAACAACATACCGCCTTCTGTGCCGGAAAGCGATACCCAAACCCAACAAACTTACTTGGCCTTTTTTGACGCCTGCCGCACTTCCATTTCCTGCACATCGGAGCGCAGGCAGCTCCCATCCTTTCCGTAGCAGACGAAGCCCACCTTGGGGTAGGGGCAGCCCTCACAGCGTTGGGGGATGGGTACATCCCGCCAGCTGCAAAGAGGGATCACCTTGTTTTTGCTCATATTGCTTTCCTCCCAAATGAAAAAGGGCGCCGCTTCTGCGACGCCCTGGGGTAGTTTGATGCCGGCGCCCTTTTTGGTGGCGCCGGCGTGATCTATATGAAGGCGTCCTTTCCCGGCAGGCCCTGCCAGGCGGTCGCCAGATTTTCGGAGAAAAAAAGCGCCCTTTTTGAAAGAATGACCAATCAAAAAGGGCGCCTTTTGCGTTTGGGGGAGCGTATGGGTTCGAGTCCCTTCCGTTCCCCAAAAAGCGGTTTGCCGATCTTTTGTTTTTCAGCTGAAATCAGGGCCAGAAAAACCCCGGAAAAGGCCGATCGGATGCGCTTTTACACGCATCCGATCTAAACTGACCATAATAGATGGTGCCGGTGACCGGACTCGAACCGGTACGCTGTCGCCAGCGGTGGATTTTGAGTCCACTACGTCTACCAATTCCATCACACCGGCACATAACGGGGATATTATACCGTAGACGGCGCACAAATTCAAGGGGGAATTTTGACGCGGCAAAACACGGGCCGCGCGGCGTCCGCTCTTGCAAAAACGGGGAAAATGTGGTACAATAATCAGCCAAATATACAATACTGAGCGAGGATGACCATGACAACGAAAGATTTCCAAAACCGCGGTCTGCTGCGGATATTCCTGTCCTATTTCAAGCCCCACCGGCGCCTGTTCGCGCTGGATATGACCTGCGCGTTCCTTATCGCCGTGGTGGATCTGGCATTTCCGCTGGTGTCCCGCACCGCGCTGTACACATGGCTGCCGGAAAAGCAGTTCCGGGTGTTTTTCCTGGTGATGGCGCTGGTGGTGGCGGCCTATATAATTCGCTCGGGGCTGTACTTCGTGGTGGCCTACTGGGGGCACACCTTCGGCATCCGGGTGGAGGCGGATATCCGCCGCGACCTGTACCACCATATGCAGGAGCTGGGCTTTGACTTCTACGATAAGAACCGTACCGGCCAGCTGATGAGCCGCCTGACCAGCGACCTGTTCGAGGTGACAGAGCTGGCCCATCACGGGCCGGAGGATCTGTTCATCTCCCTTGTGACCATCGTGGGCGCGCTGATCGTGATGTTCTGCATCCGGTGGGAGCTGGCGCTGGTGCTGCTGGTGATGCTGCCGGTGCTGCTGCTGGCAGCGCTGCGCCGCCGGAAGCAGATGAGCGCCGCCTCCCGCGCCGCCAAGCAGAAGACCGGCGTCATCAACGCCGCCATCGAGTCCGGCTTGTCCGGCGTCCGCACCACCAAGGCCTTCGCCAATGAGGATGCCCAGCAGGAGCGGTTCGACGAGGCCAACGAGGTGTTCAAGACCGCCAAGCGCGGCTTCCACAAGGAGATGGGCTTCTTCACTGCCGTCATGGAGTTTTTCACCAACATCCTGCCGGTGGCGGTGATCGCCGTGGGCGGCTGGCTCATCATGCGGGAGCGCATGGACTATGTGGATCTCATCACCTTCTCACTGTACGTCACGTCCTTTGTCAGCCCCATCCGGAAGCTGGCGAACTTTGCGGAGATGTTCTCCAACGGCTTTGCGGGACTGAACCGCTTTGCCGAGCTGATGCGCACGGAGCCCACCATTCAGGACGCCCCCGACGCCGTGGAGCTGACGGAGGTGCGGGGCGCCGTGGACGTGGATCATGTGTCCTTCGCCTACACCGATGAGACGGAGGTGCTCCACGATGTGTCCCTGTCCGTCCCTGCCGGGGAGACGGTGGCGCTGGTGGGGCCGTCCGGCGGCGGCAAGAGTACCCTGTGCCAGCTGCTGCCCCGGTTCTACGATGTGGACGAGGGCAGCATCCGTGTAGACGGGCTGGACGTGCGGCAGGTGACCCAGAGCTCGCTGCGCCGCGCCATCGGCATCGTGCAGCAGGACGTGTTCCTGTTTGCCGACACCATTCGGGAGAATATCCGCTACGGGCGGCCCGGCGCCTCCGACGAGGAGGTGGAGGCCGCGGCCAAGCGGGCGGAGATCTACGACGCCATCATGGCTATGCCCGACGGCTTTGACACCTATGTGGGCGAGCGTGGCACACTGCTGTCCGGCGGTCAGAAGCAGCGGGTATCCATCGCCCGCATCTTCCTGAAGGACCCGCCCATCCTCATTCTGGACGAGGCCACCTCCGCACTGGACAGCGTGACGGAGGCGAAGATACAGGGGGCGTTTGATGAGCTGTCCCGGGGACGCACCACCCTCATCATCGCCCACCGGCTGTCCACCATCCGGGCGGCGGATCGTATTCTGGTCATCCAGAACGGCCGCATCGCCGAGGAGGGCAGCCACCGGCAGCTGCTGGCGCTGAACGGCGCCTACGCCAAGCTGTACCGCACGCAGGATCTGGGAGGCAGCTATGGACAGACGTGAGCTGCTGGATCGTGCCGCCCGGGACGAGGACGAGCGCCTGCTGCTGGGCCGCGTGTGGGATAAATGGGAGCAGTGCCGTCTGCGCAGCATACCGACAGCCACGGATTTCCTCTCGCCGCAGGAGCAGGCGGCGGCACAGCGGCTGTTGGGCGCGCTGGGCGTACACGACGGCTATGTGTTCTTCGGCGGCTACGACGGCGCGGAGCGGCAGCGGCTGTTCTTCCTGCCGGACTGGGCGGAGACACCGGACGCGGACGCCGTGGCGGCGGTGGCTGCCGCATGGTACGGCGGCGAGCGCCTGACCCACCGGGATTTTTTGGGCAGCCTTATGGGTCTGGGATTGACCCGGGGCACCATCGGCGATATACTGGTGGCAGACAGCCGGTGTCAGGTGCTGACACTGCCGAAAACGGCGGAATTCCTGCTGTCGGCGTGGGAGTCGGCGGGCCGGGTGAAGCTGAAGACCGCGCCCCTGCCGCCGGAGGAGCTGGAGATCCCGGCGCAGGCGTGCCGAGAGCTCCGGGACACCGTGTCCTCCCTGCGGCTGGACAACGTGCTGGCGGCTGGCTTTTCTCTCAGCCGTGGGCGTGCGGCGGAGGCCGTGGAAAAGGGCGCGGTGCAGGTAAACTGGACGGTGTGCCAGAAGCCGGATAAGCCGGTGGCGGCGGGGGATACCATCACCTGCCGGGGTTTGGGAAAATGCGTGCTGGACAGCGTGGGCAGCCCGACAAAAAAGGGGCGGCTCCCCGTGGTCATCCGGCGCTTTGTATAAGGGAGAATTTGTATGGATCAGAAGAAGATCGACCGTATCAATGAGCTGGCCCATAAGGCCAAGGCCGAGGGCCTCACCGAGGAGGAGCAGAAGGAACGGGAGGTGCTGCGGCAGGAGTATCTGGACGCGGTTATGGGCAACCTCCGGCGGGAGCTGGACAATACCTATATCGTGGACGAGAAGGGCAACAAGCGGAAGCTGCAGGGAAAGGGGTTCAAGTCCTGATGGCATACGAATACGACAATGACAACGGCCTTCGGCAGCCGCAGCCGCCGAAAAAAGACAGCGACATCGGCTCGTGGATCTTTATCGCCGTCATGTTTACCGTGGCGTGGCCGATCGGCCTGATCCTGCTGCTCATCAAGCTCAGCGAGGGTGGCAACAAAAGGAAGAATGCCCGCCGGACAACGGGCCAGAGCGGGCAGCGCACCTCCCAGCGGGTGACGGCGGCCTCGCCCCAGGCGGAAAAGGCCCGCAGCGCCGTGGAGCAGGTGACCCGCACCCCGGATTACACCGACAAGGGCGCCAAGACCATGAAGATCATCGGCGCCATTCTGGGCGTCGTGGGCTGCATCTCCCTGCTGGCCGCCGTGGAGGATAATCTTTCCTTTGCCATCCACTATAATGAGTGGGTGTACTTCCTGCGCCAGATGTTCTACCCGCTGGGGCTGCTGACGGGCGGCGTATCGCTGCTGCTGGGCAGCGGCGCTATGAAGCGCCGCCAGCGCCGGTTTGCCACCTATCTCCGCACGGCGGGGAAGAAGCCCGCTGTGCCGCTGGACTATCTGGCCCGCGCCACCGATGTGTCCCGCCGCCGCGTGGAGAAGGACGTGGATCTCATGCTGGAGAAGGGGCTGTGGGGCGATAAGGCCTATGTGGACATGGGCAGCGGTATGCTATTCCGGTCGCAGGCGGCCGCCACCGCGTATTTCGACAAGACCCGGCAACTCCAGCAGACGCAGGAGCCGGCGGTGCCGCCGCAGGCGTCCGAGGGCTATGCCGGTACGCTGCGGCAGATCCGGGAGCTGAACGACCGCATCGCCGACGAGGCGCTGAGCGCCAAGATCGACCGGATCGAGCAGGTGTCGGGCCGCATCTTCAAGGCCATCGAGGACGCGCCAGCCAAGAAGAACGCCGCCGGCACGTTCCTGAACTACTACCTGCCCACCACCCTGAAGCTGCTGGA